>Ga0209755_10001270_pt1 | contig 40460 bp, 30 predicted proteins | sample TergutCo191P1_FD_187301 | JGI IMG/M metagenome (GOLD analysis project Ga0209755, IMG submission 187301) | Cornitermes sp. P1 segment gut microbial communities from Petit-Saut dam, French Guiana - Co191P1 (SPAdes) (version 2) | ecosystem: Host-associated > Arthropoda: Insects > Digestive system... | reverse complement strand
GCATCAGCGGCAGCGCAAAGCTGAACACCAGCCTGTTCATCTCGGCTACGGTACTTGCGGACAGAAACTGTTTCTGCCGCAGGAGATATCCTAATGCGATTACTATAAATATCGGAAAGACTGCGTACGCGCTGAAGATAAAATTTTCAGCCATATTACACTAACCTGTGGATAATGGCCTCGCGGCTGCCGGGCAGCAGGTCGATAAGCGGGAGTTCGACCATTGTGTATGCCCCGGGTTGCTGCCGTGTAGCTGCTCTGGCGCAGGACAGCATGATTTGCGAGGTCAGCGCCGGGTTGTTTATCCGCATGTCGAAGCTGAACAGCTGGTTATCGCTGTTTCCGGAGCGTCCTTTTCTTGTCATGCTTACGCCGTGACCTTTGTCCGCGAGCGCGGCTACGTCTTCTGCTTGAATAACGTGTGTCTCATCGTTTGCGAAGTACGCGTCGCTTTTTATTGCCTTTGTAATATCTTCGATGGCGGCGCCTTCCTCCGGCTTTACATAAACCATGCGGCGGTGTACGCCTGTGCCGAGCGGGATTGTTACGGACAAGGCATCGGCTACGCCGGGCTTTGAGCGGGCTACCACACTGTGACCCATGCTCATGCCGGGCCCAAAGTTTGTGTATGTGACGCCGACGGGTGCCGCGGCCTCTAACAGCGCACGCAGCACGGAATCGCTGCCCGGGTCCCAGCCTGCTGCGCATACGGCGGCGGCTTTGCCTTCTTTTGCCGCCGCGCCGAGGCTTGCGCGCAGGGCTACGATTTCGCTGTGTATATCAAAACTGTCTACCGTGTGTATTCCTTGGCGCAGATAGATTTTTGCGTATTCTTCGATTTGGCGGCTTGGCTTGCACAGCAGTGCCGCGTCTACTCGTCCGAGAACCGATAAATCTGTTTTTTCGTCTATGAATTTCACGCCCGGCAGCGGGGCATTTTCGGCACCTTCGCGCCTTACGATACCGGCAAGCTCGCAGTCGGGCGCGGCAAGAACCGCCTGTACCGCATGTTCGCCGATGTTTCCGTATCCTACAACGATGATTCGTATTTTTTCCATTGCCTTCAACTCCTTTGCTATAATACTATATCAAAATACTGGCTTCTTGCCAAATGCGTTATATATTGCTTGAACCCCGCGGGATATTCTTGTAGTATCTAACGAATGACATCAAAGGGAGGGAGATAATGTTGATGAGAGAACTTATGAGAAACATGAGCATGAAGGCGAAGCTCAGCACAGTCTTGACGGGGATTATCGTGATGGTGCTTGTCACCTTGGTTGCCGCCAGATTTATGCAAATGAGCGAATCACTTGAGGGTGAACTAGAGCAGCGGCTGCGCCATCATGCATACCTTGCCGACGGAATCTTCAACACGACAACGAGTTATACGGAAAAAATGCTTGCGACAGCTGCGGAAATGCCGCAGGTACGCACTGCGCTAGCAGGCGGAAACCCCGACGAAGCAGCAGACGTTTTTGCCACGATAAGAAATAACATGAGCTACACAACAGCAGACGGCGTCTCTACATATGAGGAACTCATGTTGTTTGACGCTGACATGAATCTGGTTACGGCTTCGGGTTCCGTTGCGTTCACAAATGCATCCGAACTCGGCCACGATGAAAACATTCGCAGGGCGCAGCAGGGTCAGTCTTGGATTTCTGACGTTTCGAACTGTCCGGTAAGCGGGCAGACGCAGATGTTATTCAGCCATCCGGTTATTATTGACGGTTCTTTTCAGGGGATGGTAGCTACTTTTGTAAACACGCAGACATTCGGAATCTTCTTGCAGAGGGTCATAGAAGAATTTCCCGGCTCGATTAGTTTTGCTGACGCGACAGGAGCCTTCTTTTTCTCCAATAATCCGAACTATATAGGGCGCTTTGTGCCCGAGGCGGGCATTGCGGAAGCCCACGGGCGCATTCCGATTAATGAGCTGTTCTACCACACTTCGGGGATTACGGGGTTTGATAAAGTTGCTTATATTACCGTTGGGGAGTTGACAGGCTGGATTATTGTCAGCTTTTTTGATACGGATGAAATCGATAATATTTTGCTCGTTATCGTTCTTTCGCTTATACCGACGGTTGCGGGGCTGTTAATCGGTGTGTTTGTGCTGATGGGGGTAATTTATGTGTCGCTGCGTCCTTTGGAAGGGCTTGCGGAGATGGCCGCGGAAGTGGCCAAAGGGAACACCAACATAGAATTTAACATCAAGAATAATGACGAGATAGGCAGGGTATCGAGGGCGTTTCTTGGGATAGTGGAGAGCTTGGATATTTTGGAAGAAGGTTTCAAAAGGGGGCTGTCCGCTTACAAGCACGGCGATATTATTTACCGCATGGAGGATTCCCGCTTAGAGGGCGCTTTTGCGAATGTGCTGAAAAGGGCTAACGATATTTCTGACGAGTTCTTGTACAGCTTTGAGGAGCTTTCCGAGCCGTTTATTTATGTTGATGAAGAATGTAAGATTTATTACGCCAACAAGAGGATAAAGGAGCTGACACGCACTGTTGGGCGTGATGTCGTTGGGATGCACTTGAATGAACTGCTAAACGGCAACGTCTCGGGGCATCCGCGTATTGTGAAAGCCTACAGCGAAGGGACACCGCAGACGATTCAGGATATTCAGCTGCAACTGAACCCGGAACAGCTGCTTAACTTCCAGATGGGCATTACGCCGTTCTTTGTTGACGAAAAGGTCGCTTGCCTTATGATTTTCATGGTGGATACGACAGAAATTATTGAAATGCAGGCGCATACCGAGAAGCTGAACGCGTACAGAAACGAGCGCACGGCGAAGCTTACCGATACGATAGTAGGCGCGTTTGAGCAAGGCAACCTTGCTATCAGCATCACAAAAAGCGACTTTGACCAAGATACAAAAGAGATAGCCAAGGAGCAAGACGCGGTGGAAGCGATTGTCCAGAAGGCGACAGGGACAATCAAGAGCTATGTTGACGAAATAACGGCGGTTCTTCACGCGTTCTCGGAAAATACGTTTGATGCGAGGATTAACCGTCAGTATATAGGGGATTTCGGCTCGATTAGGGATTCTATCGGCATGATTACGGAGTCGATAGGTGCGCTGGTGCGGGAGATTCAGGCGGCGTCTTCGCAGGTAGAAACGGGGACGGGGCAGATTTCGCAGTCCACGCAGGAGCTGATGCTTGGCTTTGACCAGCAAAACTCGGTACTTTCCGAAGTACGCGAAGCCATCAATACCCTGACCGAGACTACGCAAAAGAACGCAAAGGCAGCTAAGTCAGCTAACGACTTGTCGCTGCAAGTGCAGGAAGCAGCATCCAGCGGACGGAAGAACATGTCCTTCCTGACCGAAGCCATGGACGAGATAAAAGAGTCTTCGGCAGAGATTTCGAAGGTGGTTGCGATAATCGAAAACATTGCGTTCCAGACGAACCTGCTTGCTTTGAACGCGTCTGTTGAGGCGGCGCGCGCGGGTGAACACGGCAAGGGCTTCTCGGTAGTAGCCGAGGAAGTACGGAACTTGGCAGGCAGAAGCGACGAAGCGGCTAAGGACGCATCGGAAATGCTGACGAAGTCGCTGACCTCGGTAGAGGCGGGTGCATCGCGCACAGAGCAGACCTCTGAGGTGCTTGGGAATATAGCCGACTTCACCGCGAATGTGGCCGAGGCTATAGCTAATATTTCGCAGTCGTCGAGCGACCAGACAGACGAAATCAGCCGGATTCAGGCAAGTGTGGACTCGCTGTATAACAGTGCGTCGGGCAACTCGGATATAGTGCAGTCTAACGCGTCGGTTAGCCGGGAGCTGTCTTCGCAGGCTAGTCAGCTGCGTACTTTGATTGAGCGGTTTAAGGTGTAGGGTAGTACTGATTTGTAAAAAGCACCCATCAGTAACACAATACCAAGTTGGACATATACTGGCAGTATAAAAACAATGTTCCACTATGGAGGTTTAGGAATGGGAGCTTTTGAACTGCAAGACCCCGAGACCTTGAGATGCGAAGAACCGTACGACCACAGGCATCTTCGGGAGGAGCGCATTATTGCGTTCAAGGTGTACGATAGCTGCCGTCAGCAAAACTGCCTCACCTACGAAGAACTAGGCCCTGCCCGTGGGGCGGAGGAGTTTTGCATCGACGAGGTCTACTTTAAGGAAGGCGACATCATTAAGCCGCCGCACAAGGCTGCTTCGGCTTCTGTTGAACACTTGAAAATCAAAAGAATAGTTATTGTCAGCAAGCAGCCAAGCCCGTTTCGGCGCGGTTATTGGGATGTGGATGTCAAGTTTGTTTTTGAGTATGACATCACTTTCCGCGAAGCGGACGCCTGTGTAATCGGGACTGTTAAGGCGAACAATATCTATAATATGAAGGTTTGCTTGTTCGGCTCCGTGGGCAGCGACCTTGTTGTGGGTACGGATTTGCTTAGGGCGTTTGGCGACAATGCTACTTTTGATGCCGAGCCGTTTGTTCTTGTGGAGGCAAAGGCAGTATCCCTCCACGCGCAACTCCACTATACCTGCCCGGGTGAAAGCCTTGAGGGCGAAGCCCAGGCCACGGAAGTCCGCGTAACATTCGGGCTGTTCTGCATCACGAAGCTGTTCCGCTTGGTTAACCTTTGTGTAGAATCGCGCGGCTTTGATGTTCCTGACGAGTGTTCGCCGCTGCCTGCGCCGGTTAGCCCTTGCGCGTTGTTCGAGGGCATGGATTTCCCTATGGATATCTTTGCGCCGCCGCAGAAGAAGGAGTTCCATGCAGGGGTTAGCTTGACGATTCCCCGGAATGCCGAGCGTCCTCATGCGGATGAATCGTTTTTTAGGTAAGTTAAATCAATGAGAAACAGTCTTGGCAGAGCGGCATTTGAAAGCGCGAGCGAGCGCTTTCAAACGGTTTTGCCGCGATAGACAAGACTGATTTCGAATTATTTAACTATAAGTCTGACTTATGAACCTCCCTTCTTTGTGCGGTATTTTGCATAGAGGGGGAGGTTTTAGGATTTATGATATGAATGGTGTTTCAAATTTGAAGCACTACTAAAATATACTCAACTGCCCTGTTTGCGCTAAAACATCGGTTTTGAGTGGGAGCACGAAGGGGGGGCAATGGTTTTTTCAGGCAGTGGGGCTTTGCTCTTGTGATGAATGGTTTTAATTTTACAGGAGCGAAGCCCGCTGTCTTTTTAATGCCCAACGGGGCGCACGGCAGTTTCGGCTTGTCGATACGGTGTAAGTGCGTTCGGTGAAGAAAATGTTTATACTGTTCGGTACTTTTCAGCAAGCAGGGCGTAAAAAGTTGACCATCTATTTTCGTGTCCGTCTTTTCCTAAAAACCCCACTTGTGCGGATGCGCCTTCCTGCTTAAATCTACCGTTTTCATCTTCCTTTTCTTTCATCATCGCCCAAACTTCTTGCAAACCCGGATTATTCCCCGCGCCAAGTATTGATAACGCGGAAATGAAAAGCGGGATACCGATTTTCATAAGTATAGACGGAAACCCTTTAGGCACGCCGTGTTGGTCAATAAAAACGTGGGTTTTATCTGTTGAATAGAAAACACCTCGTTTTATAAAATAATTCACCAGATTATCCGTATTAGGGAGTGAAATGTTTTTCCGTTTACAGGCTGCATATAATAAGAGCCCCGATACAGCCGCTTTATAACAACTTTTTCGTTCTGGTTTTTTATCAAGCCGCCTTTTGCACATAAACCCGCCGTCATATATTTGTGTTTTCGCAAAGTTTTGAATCAACTCCATTACATCGCTTCTATCAGAATAACCCATCATAACTAAAGCCCTCAACGCCATAGGCGCATAGCACGAGAACACGTCAATACTATCGTCTCTCCATGATTGCATCAAATTTATGATAAAATCCACATATCTGTCAAATCGGCTGTCTTTGTATAATCCATATTCAGCAAATACAGTCAAGTGTTGTATAGTGGTTATATCGCGTATATCTTTAATGCCCCATAACCCTTTTTCATCTTGTTTAGAAATTAATTTTACTATTTGCTTATGCGCCCAAATTCTTTCATATAAATTTTGATAATCATTCGAGTTCTTATCAAATATTTCTATCAAAGTTCGATATTTTACTGCGGGATTTTCATCTTCAAGAAGCCAATCTAATACGTTGCTCATTGTAAAATTACCCCTTTATAATTTCCGCTAATATAAATTTTCTGCAACAGGTTAATTGTATCATAGAAAAGGCGGCCGCAATAGCTAAAGCTATAATTAATTGCATTCGCCCTCCTGCCGTGCTAAAATGTGCCGAATATATACTATATAGGAGGCTTAGATAAACATGCGCTGGAACTTAGACGATTTGTACACATCCTTTGACTCGAAGGAGTTTCTGGACGATTTTGAGGCGGTGAAGTCGGAGATTGGGGCCTTTTCCGCTTGGGCGGAGGAGAATTTTGCTGATGCTTCGGATGCTGCCCGAAAAATCGAGTACTACCTTAACCACATGAACAACGCAACCCGTTGCCAAAAGCTGTTCGCTTTCGCTTCGCTTACACGCAGCGTTGACGACGACAACGAAGCCGCTAAGAAATACGGCGACCAGCTGCGCGTCGCCTATACCGAGATGGCGAAGCCCGAGGTATTATTCAAAGCCTTCGTGTGTGCGCTGCCGGATGTGGATTCCGTTATAGCGCAGTCGCCGGTTTTGAAGGAACACGAATTTACACTAAAAGAAATCAGGCAGAACGGGCGCTTCATGCTTTCGGACAAGGAAGAACTCATATACGCGAAAATGCGCACCACAGGCAGCACGGCTTGGGAGGATATGAATAATCAGCAGCTTGCCGGGCTGCGCATTCCTGTGAATGTAAAGGGTGAGGACAAGCATCTGCCGCTGCCCGCCGTGCGGAACCTGGCGTACGACGGCGACGCGGAGACCCGCAAGAACGGCTACCTCGCGGAGCTTGCCGCCTACGAGCAAGTTGACAAGGCTGCGGCTTCCGCGCTTAACGCGATTAAGGGCGAGGTGCTTACGAATGTGGGACTGCGCGGCTATGAATCGCCGCTGCACATGACTTTACATACATCACGGATGGAGAAGGGGACGCTTGATGCGATGCTGTCGGCTATGGTGGACACTTTGCCCGCCTTCCGCCGTTATTTCAAGAAGAAAGCGGCGGTGCTTGGCCATAAGGGTTCGCTGCCGTTTTACGACTTGTTCGCCCCTGTCGGCAAGGTTAATATGACGTTCAGCTACGCGGAGGCGACGGATTTTGTTGTAAAACATTTCAGCAGTTTCAGCGAAAGGATGGGGGCGTTTACACAAAAAGCCATCGACAGCAACTGGGTAGATGCCGAGGTGCGCGCGGGCAAGCGCGGCGGGGCGTTCTGCTCGAATCTGCACGCCATAAGCCAAAGCCGTGTCATGCTAAACTTCGACGGCGCGTTCGGAAATGTATCCACCTTGGCTCACGAGTTCGGCCACGCTTGGCACGGCGAATGCCTGCGGAGGCTGCCGTACCTGAACACGCGCTACACCATGCCCATAGCAGAGACGGCCTCTACCTTCTGCGAATGCATAATCACAGACGCGGCGATGCAAAAAGCAAGCGGCGATGAAAAATTTGTCATCCTCGAACAAGAGCTGCTGCGTGCGGGTCAGGTCGTGGTCGATATCTATTCCCGCTACCTTTTTGAAACGGCGTTCTTTGAGAAGCGCAAAAACGGGCCTTTGTCCGTAGCCGAAATAAACGAGCTGATGCTAAACGCGCAAAAAGAAGCATACGGCGACGGGTTAGACCACGACTGTCTGCACAAGTACATGTGGATTTGCAAGAATCATTATTACTATGCGGAACGGAATTTCTATAACTTTCCGTATGCTTACGGCTTGCTTTTCACACTTGGGCTGTATGCGCAGTACTTGGAAGAAGGGGCAAGCTTTACGAAGAAGTACGACAAACTGCTGTCCGCGACAGGCGCGAACGCCTTGGAAACAGTAGGCGACATGGCGGGCATAAACGTACGCACTAAGGATTTCTGGCTTAGCTCGCTGAAACTTATTGAAAGAAAAATTGAACAGTTTTGCGCTTATTAAGAAAACGGGGGCTGTTTTACTAACCCTACGAAAAAAAGCCGAGAAAGGCGAAAGCCAATCTCGGCTTTTTCTGTGGGGTTGGATTTACTCTGCCCCTTTACTCTGCTCCTTGAATCGTCTTTTGCAGCTCGCTTACCCCGTGATGTGCGGAGCCTACCGACTTAACAATTTCCTCAATCTGATTATGTATGACACCCACCGAAACATTAGCCTTTGTCGAAACTTCGTCCGCGTCGGCTACTGTCTGCTTCGAGCGGTTTGCCAGGCCTCGGATTTCCTCGGCTACTACCGAGAAGGCGCGGCCGTGTACGCCTGCTCTTGCCGCTTCTATAGAGGCGTTTAGTGAAATCAAGTTGATGTGCGAGGCTATGGTGCTGATTTCTTTTGAAATCGAGTCGAAGCTTTTTATTGCGCTGCTTACCACTTGCACTTGTTCCTCAATTTCTTCTGACGAGTGCTTGATTGCTTCTATGCCCTGTTGCAGTTCTTCGGAGTTGTTTATGCTGCTCTCTTGGATTTCTAAGAGCATTTTATGCTCCCTGTGCAGGACTGCGCGTTCCTTTTGGATGCAGTTGTCCGAGATGTTTAGGCCTATTGCTATTAGCTTTGCCATCTCGTCGCAGGTTTCTGCGCCGCAGGCCATGCAGTCGAATTTCCGCAGGTCGCCGGGCGGTTTCTCTAGCAGCTCCCACGCGTGTTCCAGTTGGTCGTGGGTTGGGGTGTGGATAGTTGCGGGCAGGCGCGAGTATTGGCGCAGGAAATCGCCCATTCTCAGCTTTGTGTCGTATTCGGCAAACATTGCGTCTATTTGCTCTCTTGCCGCCGCCGGGTCTTTTGTTAGGACTTTGCGGCGGTTTTGTTCCATCATGTGGCTTACTTCGAAGCGGTTTTTTACGTGGGTGATAGCGGTGCCTAGGTTGCAGCCTTCGCCGCAGTTTAGTACGTCAAAGATTGCGGGCAGGTAGCTTTGGCCTGTTTCCGCGTAGGTGTCTAAGGCTTTGAAGACTACGTCTGTGCCTTCGGACTGGTCTATGCGTACATTTTTGCCGAAGTAGAATTCGATATTTTCCTTCAGGCCGCCGGGCATGGAGTACAGGCGCCCAAGGGCTGCCGTCGGATGGTCGAAGCCTACGCCTTCGCTTGGCAGCGTGATGTTTCTTTCCCTTATGTATTCGTACAGGCGGCGCAGGGTTACGTTGTAGTGGACGTAGCCTGTTGTCTCGAACTCGTGCGCTTTTGCGATACACGGCGAAAGCGCGGCTATGCGGTCGTTGTTATTGTCGTATTTTTTCATATAGATTGCTGTGCATAGCATCGGGCTTTGCACGGGCGATAAGTATTTCGCCAGTTTCGGCTTATACATCAGTATGTAGTTTACGATAACGGGGCAGGGCTGCGTGATGATAGGCCCGGGGCTGTTCTGCTCTATATGGCGGATGTGCGCCCAAGAGCATATGTCCGCGCCCAGCGATACGTCGTAAATCTTGCGGACGCCAAGCCCTTTTAGCCATGCCAGAATGCGCTTGTCGTCAATCTCTCCCGTGCGTGCGGCGGGGGCGGAGAACAGGGATATTTGAACACCGCTCCGCAGGTCGTCGAGGAAGCGTTCCGTGTCGTCCTCAAAGTCGCGTACATCGTGTCCGCATGTCCATATGCAGGCGCCGCAAGCTACGCAGTGGTCGTTATCCACACGTACTTTTATATCATCGGTATCACCCGTGGCGGTGTAGGCGATGTTAGCTTCATCTACGGGGCAGACGCGGATGCACCTGTTGCAGCCTGTGCAGGCGTCCTCATTGTTTGTAATCAAACTCCGCATATTCGGTTTGTCTCCCTCTATTTGAATGAGTAATTTTAATGCATTTAGATAGTGGGGTGATTATAGCATATAATTTCGACAATTGCCCTCGAAGTTTATAGAAAAAAATAATCAGACAAATTATACGGAAAATAGAAAGAAAGTCATGCTAATTATTTGCGGCGGGCATTAACGGATTGTATACTAATTTTATATGTATGTCGTAGCCGTCGTCGGTTTGCACCATGTCGAAGACTGTGTCTACACCGCTTTTTTTCACCATTTCCAGATTATCTTTTATCGTGTTTGCAAGGATGCGTATGTCGCGTATGTAGTGTTGGATTATTACAGGTTTGTCGGACAGGGGCTTGCGCAGGGTTTCTTCTACAAGTTCCTCTGTTTTGCGTACGGTCAGCCCGTATTTTATTACCCGCATAAGAACGTCAAGCTGGGTGTCCTCGTTTGACAGTTTCAGCAGCGCGCGCGCGTGCCGTTCCGTCAGTTCGTTTTCGATTAGGATTTTTTGTATTTCCTTGGACAGGCGAAGCACGCGGAGCTTGTTTGCGACGGTTGACTGATTTTTTCCGACCCGCTCGGCTATTACCTCTTGGGTAAGCCCGTAGTCGGTTATCAGGTTTTGAAAACCCTCGGCTTCTTCCAGATAGTGCAGGTTTTGGCGCTGTAGGTTCTCGATTAGCGCAAGCAGCGCGCTGTCTTGGTCGCTTATGTCGCACACCACTACAGGGATTTCGGCAAGCCCGGCAAGTTTGCTTGCCCGCAGGCGGCGTTCGCCCGCCACAAGCTCGTAGCGGTAGCCGCCGATTAACCGTACGCTTATCGGTTGCAGTACGCCGTATTCGCGTATGGATGAGGCGAGTTCCTCCAGCGCGCTTCGGTCGAAAATCCTGCGCGGCTGATATGGATTTGGCTGTACTTTATCGAGCGGAAGGTATATAATCTCCCTGCTCGACAGCATTGTCGTGTTTGTCATCTGTATCTCCCCTTTAGTTCGGCATTTGCCATGTTTTACCATTTCCCGCATTATATCCCATTTTCCGCTTGGGGTGTAAGAATTTGGAATTATATCTTTGCGCGGAAATACGTCAATATAGTATGTTGAAGAATGTAAAACGGAGGCGCTTTTGAAGATAATTTTGGTAGCTGTGAACGCGAAATATATTCATACGTGTTTGGCGGTGCATAGTTTGCACGCGGCGCTGGGCGGCGCGGCACACGCGGAGGTGCGGGAATACACGGTGAACCAGCCGGAGGAGCTGATTTTGTCGGAGCTGTTCGGCGCGAAGCCCGACATGGTCGCGTTTTCGTGCTATATCTGGAATATCGAGATGATAGCGTCGCTTGCGGGCAGCCTAAAAAAAGTCTTGCCTAGCGTGAAAATAGTGATGGGCGGGCCGGAGGTTTCGTACGGTGATGCGCCCGCGGTTGCTGATATCGTGGTGAGCGGCGAGGGGGAGAAGGCGTTTTGTGAGATGGCAACCGGTCGGTCACACCGACCGGTTGAAGCACCGCCGTTTCCGTACGCGGATTTGTCGGAATTTGCCAACCGCATACTGTACTACGAAAGCTCGCGCGGCTGTGCCAACGAGTGCGCGTACTGCCTATCGCCTGCGGAGGGTAGGGGAGTGCGCTTTTTTCCGATAGAGAAGGTAAAAGAGGATTTGTTAAGATTTCTGGCGGCGAATGTACGGCAGGTGAAGTTTATCGACAGGACTTTCAACAGCAGTAAGCGCCGCGCCATGGAAATATGGCGCCACCTAATCGGAAACGACAACGGCGCGACAAATTTTCACTTCGAAATCGCGGGGGATTTGCTTGACGATGAAGTGTTCGAGCTGCTCGGGCAGGCACGGGCAGGCTTGTTCCAGTTCGAAATAGGCGTGCAGTCAACCAATACAGAGACGCTTACCGCCATCCGCAGACGAACCGATACGGAAAAACTTCTACAAAACGTACGCAAGCTGAAAAGCCTCGGCAACATTCACCTGCACTTAGATTTAATCGCGGGGCTGCCGCACGAGGGCTATGAGCGGTTTGTCCGCTCGTTTAATGATGTGATGGCGGTGCGCCCGCACAAGTTGCAGCTAGGCTTCCTTAAACTGATAAAAGGCACAGCCCTGCGGCGCGATGCCGAAAAGTACGGCATGAAGTTCAAAGACCGCGCACCGTACGAAATTCTGGAAAATAAATACATCAGCTTTGAGCATATAAACCGTCTGAAAAAAGCCGAAAACATGGTGGATATCTTCTATAATTCAAGCGGCTTCGGCAAGAGCGTGGGATATCTGATGCAGCAAGCGGAGATGCCGTACGCATTTTTCGACGAACTCGCCGCTTTCTGGGAGGCGAACGGCTTTCATATGCTTTCGCATAAAAAATCTGCCCTGTACGGCGCGCTTTATGCGTTTAGCAGAAAAAGCCGTCAGGACAGATTGATTTGTGAATTGCTAAAATTCGACATGTTATCACGCGAGAATGTGCGGAGCTTCCCGCCTTGGATTGAGGAATACTATACCTACAGCCACAAGGACGTAACGCGCACGACCGCACTGCACAGCTTTGACTACGACATAGATACTTTCGAGGCGAAGCAGCTAAAGGTGCTGTTTAACTATTCTTCTTCACCCACATACGAAGTTTTTGGTCGTTAATCTGCCAGTCCTTGCCGTAGCCGTCGATTTCGCCGCTGACGATTTCGTCGGCAAGAACTTCCGCGGCAATCGTCCCGCGGTTGCGCTCAAACACGCCCGCAAGCCGCTCGTTGTCGCCGAAACCTACGGAAATCCTGTCCGTCACATCAAACCCGGCCTCCTTGCGCATCGTTTGCAGCTTGCTGACAAGCTCGCGCACGTAGCCTTCTTCGATTAGCTCGTCCGTTAAGCGAATGTCTAAAACAACGCTTAGCCCGCGGTCGGTTTGCACGGCATAGCCCTCGCGCTGCCCCACATCCACAAGGACATCATCGATAGTTAATTCCACGGCAGTGCCGTCTATATCAAATTTCAAAACGCCGCTGTTAAGCGTTTTCATGTTCTCGGCAGCGTTCGCGTTAAGCGCCTCGGTGATTTTCGGCACAAGCTTGCCGTACTTGGGCCCGAGCGTACGCAGCTGCGGCTTGAAGCTGTACGCCGTATATTCTTCAATCTCCTTCGCAGGAACAAAGCGCACCGCCTTTACATTAAGCTCCTCGGCGATAATATCCGAAGGAACGGCGTCCGCGCCGACGAACATCTCCGCAAGCGGCTGACGGTTCTTCATGTTAGCCGCGTTACGCGCCGCACGCCCAAGCACTACTACCGAGAGAACGCGCTCCATCTCATCTTCAAGCGCAGGAGCTACCCAGCTTTCCTCCGCAACAGGGAAATCGCACAAGTGTACACTGGCGGGCGCATCCGCAAAACCTTTCGACAAATTAAGGTAAATCTGCTCCGTCATGAACGGCACAAGGGGCGCGGCAAGTTTTGCAACAGTCATAAGCACATGATGCAAAGTCATGTAGGCGTTAATCTTGTCCTGCTCCATGCCCGCCGCCCAAAAGCGCCCGCGGCACCGCCGTATATACCAGTTGCTAAGCTCGTCCGCAAACTGTGTCATAGCCCGCGAAGGCTCGGTAAGCTCGAACCGCGCGTAGCACTCGTCCACTTTTCCGATGAGCGAATGAAGCCGCGAAAGCACCCACTTATCCATGACAGGCAGCTGACTGTAGTCAAGTTTATATTTAGACGGATTAAACCCATCGATATTCGCGTACAAAACGTAAAAGGCGTAGGTGTTCCACATAGTACCTAAGAATTTCCGCTGAGTCTCCGCTACAGCTTCCTCCGAGAAGCGGTTGTTAAGCCAAAGCGCGGAACTGGTATAGAAATACCAGCGCACAGCATCGGCGCCCTGTTTCGACAAAATCTCCATAGGGTCTACATAGTTACCTAAGGATTTGCTAAGCTTCTTACCTTCGGCGTCCTGAACATGACCGATAACAATAACATTCTTAAACGGCGCGCGCTTAAACAAGAGCGTAGAAATCGCCATCAAGGTATAAAACCACCCGCGCGTCTGGTCAATCGCCTCGGAGATAAAGTCCGCGGGGAAATTTTCGTCAAACAGCTCCTTGTTCTCAAAAGGATAATGGAACTGCGCAAACGGCATAGCCCCCGCGTCAAACCAGCAATCGATAACCTCGGGCACCCGCCGCATATCTCCGCCGCATTTTTCGCAGGTCAAAATAATTTCGTCAATCCCAGGCTTATGCAAGTCAAGCTCGGCAGGCAGATTCTTAGCCATCTGCCTAAGTTCCGCAATGCTCCCGATGCAGTGCATGTGCCCGCAGGCGCATTCCCAAATCGGCAGCGGCGTACCCCAGTAGCGTTCGCGGCTAAAGTTCCAGTCTATGACACCTTCGACAAAATTCCCAAAGCGCCCCGTGCGGATATTATCGGGCATCCAGTTAATCGAGTTAGTGTTTTCGACAAGCTCGTCCCGCAGCGCGGTCATTTTAATGAACCAAGAATCACGGGCGTAGTAAAGCAGCGCAGTGTCACAGCGCCAGCAAAACGGGTAGTTATGCGTATAGTCGTAAGCCGCATAAAGCTGCCCACTCTCCCGCAGATGCTCAATAATCTTAGGGTCGGCATCCTTGACGAACACCCCCGCCCAAGGCGTGATTGCATCGACAAAACATCCCTCGTCATCGACAGGATTAACAAACGGCAGCCCGTACTGCTTACAAATCCGCGAGTCGTCCTCACCAAAGGCAGGCGCCATATGCACAATCCCCGTACCGTCCGAAAGCGTGACATAGCTGTCCCCGGCAACGGTGCAGTATTTATCGGCGCCCTCCGCGCTAAGCAGCGCCTCAACATACGGCAGAAGCGGCTCGTAAGCGGTACCGACCAATTCATGCCCCTGCATAGTCTGAAGAATATTAACCCCTTCACCGAGAACATCCTCGGCAAGCGCTTTTGCCAAGATATAAACCTCGCCGCCGCCTGCCTTCTGCGCCTTTGCATATTCCTCCTTGGGATTCACGCAAAGCGAGACATTCGAAGGCAGTGTCCAAGGCGTGGTAGTCCAAGCTAGAAAATAAGTATTATCCTCGCCGCGCACCTTAAATTTGACCGTAGCGGAAACTTCGGTGACGTCCTTATAACCCTGCCCGACCTCGTGGCTGGAAAGCGGCGTCCCGCAGCGCGGACAGTAAGGCCCTACACGGTACCCCTTGTAAATCAGCCCCTGCTTCCAAATCTCAGAAAGCGCCCACCAAACCGACTCGATGTAATCGTCGTGATAAGTGACATAAGGCTCGTCCATGTCTGCCCAAAAGGCGACGCGTTCGCTCATTTCCTTCCAAAGCCCCTCGTAAAGCCAAACGCTTTCCTTACACTTCTCTATAAACGGGACAATGCCGTATTTTTCAATATCGGGCTTGCCGCTGATGTTCAGTTTTTTTTCGATTTCAAGCTCGACAGGCAGCCCGTGGGTGTCCCACCCGGCTTTCCGCAGGACTTTTTTGCCCTTCATGGCCTGGTAGCGCGGGACAGCGTCCTTTACGGCGCGGGTGATAATGTGGCCTATGTGCGGCATTCCGTTAGCCGTAGGCGGGCCGTCGTAAAAGGTGAAAATAGGCGCATCGGCGGGCTTTTCCGTGATGCTCCGCCGAAATATATCGTTTTCTTTCCAATAATCCAGGATATGTTCTTCGCGCTCGGCGAAGCTGTGGCTTACGTCTACTTTTTCATACAAGGTAAAAACCCCTTTCTAAAGTGAATTAATTCGAAATCAGTCTTGTCTGTCGCGGCAAACCCGCCTGAAAGCGCTTATCTCGCGCTTTCAGGTGCCGCTCTGCCAAGACTGTTTCTCATTGAATTCACTATACAAGGGGTATTATAACCAGAAGGACGTTCGCTTGTAAAGTTTTCTATACGAGCTTGTATTCCATCCATTTTCCGCTCCTGTACCTCCAGCCGAACAGCAGCCCGCGTATGCCCCAGTCAAGCACCATTGCAATCCAAACCCCAATAATGCCGAGCCCCATCCAAACACCGAACACAAACGAGAAAAACACACGGAAAACCGCCGTAGCCACGACAACCACAAGCATAGCAAACTTCACATCGCCCGCCGCGCGTATTGCGCCGGCCATAGGAAACGCCAAGCCGCCGAAAAATATAATGAAGACATTGTGAATGACCACTAAGGTAAACGAAAGCTCCCGCGCCTCGTCGCTTAGGTAGAACAGATTCAGTATCAGCGGAAGCAGCGCAATGACCGCAAGATTAACCGCGGCAGAGCCTATGAACGAATATTTCATCAGCTTCCGCACGTAATATTTCGCCTGTTCAAAATCCCCCGCGCCCACGCACTGCCCCACAACGGTCACTATAGCCATATTCATAGACATAACGACCATAGCGCCGAAGAAATCTATGCTGTTTGCGACCCCGTTTGCCACTATCTGCGCGGTGCCGAAGGTTGCGATTATGCTTAGCAGAAAAATCCGGGAAAGCTGAAACAGCCCGCTTTCCACACTGCTTGGCACCGCTACCTTCAAAATCAGTTTAACCATATCAAGCCTTATTGAAAGGATTTGGCGGATGCGTATGTAGACTTGATTCTTCTCGTTATAGCTCATCACCGCCATAATGAGCGCCGCGGCAACGCGTGACGCAAGGTTAGCCAAGGCTATACCGAAAATCCCAGCTTCAAGCACAAATATCGCGACCGCGCTGCCTACTAAGTTGATTACATTCATAACGATGGCGACGTACATAGTCACATTAGCGCGTCCCATGGAACGGAACAGCGACGCACCTACGCTATGCATAGCCAGAAAGGGGTAAGAGTAGGCTGTTATGACAAAAAACGTAAGACTAGCTGCCATTACATCAGCTTCCACCCCGCCGAACAGCAAGTTAAGCAAATGCTGACGGAACACCAAAACAAACAGCATAAGCCCCGTAGAAAGCAGCAGTGAGGTAGTAACAAGCTGGCTTGCGGCATAGCAGCCGTTTTCTTGGTCGCCCTTTCCAATGTACTGCGAAATAACGACCGCGCCGCCCGTAGCGATTGCACCGAACAGGAAAATGAAAAACGCGTTAAGCATAGTCACAAGCGAAACGCCGGAAACCGCAGCCTCGCCCGCGTGCGAAACCATCATCACGCTGACAAGCCCGACAGCCATAGTAAGCATCTGCTCGATAGTCAGTGGAATGATTAGCTTACGCAAGGCCTCGTTCGAAAAAAGCAGGCCGCCTTTTTCTTCTATTTCCTTATTGCGCTGCCGTGCCTGTTTCAGCCATGCTATCATGACTGCATACTTTCAGCGAAGCGTTTCAAGATGGGCGGTATATCGATTTCCTGCGGGCACAGCTCGTTGCACTTTCCGCATTCTGTGCAGGCAGACGGCAGTTCGTCCGCTTTCATGGCACCAGTGGTAAACTGCATCACGAAGTTGTTTTCGCCGTTAAAGCGCCGTTCGTTATCAAGCATTATTAGTTTCGGGATGTTAAGCCCTACAGGGCAGGCTTCAAGGCAGTATTCGCACTGCGTACACGGGACGACATCCGCAAGCTTGTCCACTACTTTAAGGAGCAGCGCGTTTTCTTCTTCGGTGGTCGGGTCGTCTTTTGAGAAAAATTCTATGTTCTCTTTCAGCTGTTCCATGGTAGTCATGCCGCTAAGCACAACAGGCATGTTCGGCAGCGATTGCAGAAAGCGGAACGCCCACGACGCAATCGAATCGTTAGGCCGGGCGGCTTTTAGCATGGCTTCTGCCTCGTCGTTAAGCTTAGCAAGCGCGCCGCCGCGGATGGACTCCATCGAAATAACGGCCAAGCCGTGCTTGGTTATCACATCGTATTTCTTGCCCGCATCTTGCAGCACCCAGTCCAGATAATTTATTTGAATCTGCACAAACTCGAACAGCCCCGGATGCAGCGAAAGGAACTTGTCAATAGTCTCCGGCCTGCCGTGCGCGGAAATGCCAAGGTGATGGATGCGTCCCGCTTTCTTCTGCTCGGCAAGGTATTTTATTACGCCGAAATCCTCGTCCGCATACACATCCCACGCGGTTTCGCAGACGTTGTGCAGCATGTAAAAATCAAAATAGTCTACCACGCAGCGCGAGATTTGGTCTTCGAAGATTTTCGCGGGCGTCGTGATTGTTTCGCTTGCCATGTAGCCCGCGCCCACTATTTTGCCGTCCGCGCACTGCATCATGTGCCCGGGGAATTTTGTTGCTATGTAGTAGCTGTCCCGCGGGTATTGGCGCAGAACTTCGGATACGAATGTTTCGGATGCGCCGCCGTGGTAGCGGTAGGCTGTGTCGTAGTAATTTACGCCGCTTTCGTATGCGTGTTCCAGCAGTTCGCGGGCTTTTGCCTCGTCGATTGGGCCGCGCGGCTCTGTCGTGGGCAGGCGCATCGCACCCATCCCAAGCCATGATAACTTTTTGTCTTTGAATTGTTTGTACAGCATGTCATTCTTCCTCTCTTTTATGCCTGCCCCTATCATAACGGATTTCGGCAGGTGATTTCAAATGCTTATTTTCTATGTCAGTACATGCTTTTTGGTTATGGGTATTGGGCGGTAATCTCCCGCAAGCGCTCCAGAAATTTCTGTGAGGCTTTCGAGAAAACCTGATGTTTTTTCCAAGTAACGCCGCCCGTCACCTCCATCCGCGGCTCGTTTGGGATGAAGCAAAGCGAGTGGTCGCCGGATGTATTGACCAAATCGTCCAGACACAGCGCGTACCCCAAGCCTTCTTCCACCAAAAATGTGGCGTTGTAGATAAGGTTGAATGTCGCGACAATGTTAAGACTGTCAAAAGGCTTGCCGAGCCACTTTTCGTAACTGCTGCGCAGCGCGGTGTTGCGCGGCGAGATAATAGGCAACCCCTCAAAGTCCGCGGGGGTGACGTACTTGTGTAAGGCAAGCGGGCTGTCCTTGCGCATAAGCAGCCCGCGTACATGTACGGACGGCAGCGGCAAGTAGCCGTAGCGTGCGGATTTGATTTCCCCCATTCCCACGGCGAAGTCAATCAGCCCTTTTTCCAAGCGTTCTTCGATATCGAGCGCGTTTCCGCTTATCAGGTTGACTTTTATCTCCGGGTAGTCCTGCTTTAGGGACTGTGCCGTCTGCGCTATGTAGCGCATTCCTTTCAGCTCCCCGCCGCCTACCCATACGTCGCCGCTTATGGCCGCGTCAGGCTGGCGAAGCTCGGCCACGGCTTTCTGCGTCAGTTCGAGAATTTCCTCCGCGCGTTTGCGGAGCAGCATACCTTCTTCGGTAAGCGTGGTTTGCTTGCTGCCTCGGATTAGCAGTTTCTTCCCCAACCTATTTTCAAGGTCTTGGATTTGCCGTGAAAGCGCGGGCTGTGACACATTAAGCGACTCCGCGGCACGGGTGATGCTCCCTTCTCTTGCGATTGCGACAAAGTAGTTCAGTACGCGAAAATCCATGCTTTTTCTCCCCTCTCCATCAGTATTTTACTATATTTGCAGCATAACCGCAAAGCATGGCTGGCCATACAAAATCGGTATTTGTTTTTACTCACGAAACGGGTTATAGTATTTACATAAAACTGAAAGGTTGGGGAATAAATGAAAACACGCAAACTGGGAACTCTTGAAGTATCAGAAATCAGCTACGGCTGCATGGGGCTGAACTACCACCGCGGCCCCGCAAAAGACCGCAGCGAGATGATTAAAGTAGTAAAATCCGTAATCGAAATGGGCGTCACGATGCTTGACACAGCGGAAGTATACGGCCCGTACATAAACGAGGAGCTAGTAGGCGAAGCCATAGCGGGGCAGCGAAGCAAGCTTGTGATTGCAACAAAATGCGGATTCAAGTTCGAAAACGGCGAGGCGGCAGGTCTCGACAGCAGACCCGAAACCATGCGCAAAGCGCTGGAAGGCTCGCTAAAACGGCTAGGAACGGACTACATCGACCTATACTACGTACACCGCATCGACCCAAATGTCTCGATTGAAGAAGTGGCGCTTGCCATGCAGCAGTTCAAAAAAGAGGGAAAAATCAGGCACTGGGGCGTATCGGCAGCGTCCGCGGATATAGTAAGGAAAGCCCACGCGGTAGAGCCGCTTACCGCAGTTCAGAACGAGTACTCGATTTGGCTGCGCGGCGACGAAACTGAGCTGTTCCCAACGCTTGAAGAACTGGGAATCGGCATGGTAGCATACAGCCCGCTAGGACGCGGCTACCTGACAGGAACGCTCGACAAAAACGCGGACTACAACGAAAACGACAACCGCGGAAGCCTGCCGCGCTTCACAAAAGAAGCTATGGCGGCTAATCAGGTTTTGCTTGATTATCTGGCGGAGCTTGGGAAGGAAAAACAGGCGACGCCCGCGCAAGTAGCAATCGCATGGATTCTTGCGCAAAGACCGTGGATTGTACCCATACCCGGAACAACGCGGGTCGAGCGGGCGGAGGAGAATATCGGCTCGGCGGAGGTTAGGTTTAGCGAGGCGGAGCTTGGAAAAATAGATGAGGCGCTTAGTAAAATTGAAATCGTGGGCAGCAGGCAGCCGTTGTAACATAACGCTAAGTTGGTTAGTCATACTGTTTAACACTAGCTCCGCTCAATGCTAGTGTAGATAAATTATGCAAAACAGCGGATGTTGACGGAGTAATCACACCCCCAACACCAAGCAGAAGAAGCATCGTATTAAAGCCCAAGATAGCTTTATAATTCGTATGGATGCGCTCCAACAGATGATTACTTAAAACCCTTAATTCAATCAAGCCGTCCAATTTTTCAGAGAGCAAGGTAATATCCGCCACCTCTTTTGCTATGTCTGCGCCGTCTTTCATCGCCACGGAGACATCCGCACAAGACAACGCGGGGGAATCATTCACTCCATCCCCTACCATTATTACAGTATGTCCGCTTTCACGTAGGGCGCGTAAAATGTCTGCTTTATCTTCGGGAAGTACTTGGGAGTAATATTCTTCAATACCCAAAGTCTCACAGACGTTTCGCGCGGCGGCGTCTCCATCCCCCGTGAGCATAATAATCCGCTTGATTCCTAAATTTCTGAGGGTATCAAGTACATGTTTGGCTTCTTCCCGAACAGGGTCATATACACAAATCATGCCGGCGGCTGTTCCGCCAACTGCTAAATATACAACAGAGTAACCTTCGGATTCCTTTTCAATAATGTTTTTTTCTTTGTCTGCTAAGGGGATGCCTTCATCGTCAAAAATGAAATGCGCACTTCCGATTAGAACTCTCTCGTTGTTCAAAATTGAGGATATTCCGTGTGCAACAATATACTCCACATCAGCGTGTTCTTCTTCATGAGACAGATTCTCTGCTTCCGCCTGACGAACGATGGCTTTGGCTACGCTATGGGGGAAATGCTCCTCTAAACAGGCTGACAGCCGCAAAACTTCATCCGGGGTAAATCCATCAAAAGATACAACTTTTGCTACTTGAGGGCTCGCAACGGTTAATGTGCCTGTTTTGTCAAATACGATGGTATCCGCAAGTGAGAACATTTCGAGATGTTTGCCGCCTTTTACAAGGATTTTGCGGTTAGAGGCTTCGCGCATGGCAGAAATAATACATATAGGCGTTGTTAGTTTAATTGCACAAGAATAATCAACCATAAGCACCGATGTTGCTTTGGCTATATCTCTGGTTAAAATTAAAGTCAGCGCAGAGGCAATAAAACTAAACGGAACAATTGTGTCTGCCAATTTTTCCGCTTTGCTTTGTATTCCGGCTTTTAACGCTTCTGACTGGTCAATCATGGAGACAATATTTTGGATTCGCGTATTATCGGCTAGTGTTTTCACTTTAATTGCAAGAGAACCCTCCTCAACCACCGTTCCGGCATACACACTATGACCGAGTTTCCGCATGACAGCCAATGGTTCCCCTGTCATGGACGATTCGTTGATTAAAGCTGTGCCATCCACTACCTCTCCGTCCAAAGGGATAATGCCACCCATACGGACACGAATTAAATCTCCAATTACAACTTTTGACAGCGGAATCATGACATCGCCGTTATCAGTGATAGCCCAAACATTGTCAATGTTCAAAACAAGGCTTTGGGACAGTGTTGCATTCGCTTTTTTGCGTGTATAATTTTCCAAAAGGTCGGTAACACGCAAAAGTGCCATAATAGAAGCGGCGGTTGCAAAATCACCCTTTGCAATAGATGTTGTGATGGCCGTGGCATCCAATACATCCACGTTAAGTTTCCCTTGCCCAAGCGCAATCAACCCACGCTTCCAAAACGAAAGCGCGTTTTTCAATGTTAACGCAACCATAATAGGAGTAGGAAAGAATACTTTCACAAAAAAGAATTTGCAAAGCATAATAGCAAGAGAGCGGATAAAATCATCATCTAACTCATCTATTTCACTATTCTCATTTATTGGCTCTATCTCACTAAGTACTAAGCCATCCAACAGACTAAAAAGATTACACCGCGAATCTGCCTCATAATTTATTAAAATCCCGCCATTAACATAGGTTGCTTTGGCGGACAACACCCAAGCGTTACTGGCAAGCATCCTCTCGATACCGCGCCCTTGTGCTTTGGAAAAGGCATCCTGTCCTGTGCGAACGCGTAGTCTGCCCGGTTTGTCATATATAATTTTATACCGCAAAAAATCACCCGCTACTCTTTCGGTTCCACACTTCCATGGGTGTCTATATACAAGTCAGTAGTTTCCTCTTTTATATTTTGGATTTTTTCCATCACATCTTTTTGGATTTTCATCCCTGCCACAAGACCTTGCACAGCCAACCTATGTGCGGTTTGGCTTTTGAGTGCTTTCTTTCCAACCACAGCTGCTGCAATCCCACCCACAAAAAACAGGAATTTTTCATTTTTAAGCAATTTCATTTGAAATATCCTTCCCTTCTGTAATAATAATGACAATCCAAAAAGAAATACTGTCCCTCACTTGTAGTAAACAAGGTGACAATGATTCGGAAATAATTACAAATCATGTCGGGCGTTGGGACAGCATTTCCTTTTTCTTTCTAATTAACCCTACTCAACCTCATAAGGCTTCAACTGCGGAAGCAGTTTATCAGCAACCGCTTCATTATGGATATTAAGCGTAAGAGTCTTGCTCAAATCCAAGCTGAAAATACCCATAATCGACTTCGCATCCACCACATATCTGCCGGAAGATAAGTCAAAATCGCCCTCGCAGAGCGATACTACGTTAACAAATCCCTTTACTTTGTCGATTGTGTCTAAGTATACCTTGATTGATTTCATAATTATTCCTCCTTGTTTCGATAATAACAGCAACCGCGAGTATAACCCGAAATTTCAAATCTGTCAAATTTTACTATCTTACATACGGATGTTCCACGCGCAGGCGGGCAATCCAAAAGGCGTAGCCGTGCCGCGCAAGCCTTGCTTCCTGTGCGGCTAAGCCCATCGCCGCCATGTCTACTTGGATTTGTGTCACCATGCCTGCCTCTAGGCGGTTCTTCATGTTTTCGTACTCGTCACGCGCTTGGGCTACTTCTGCGTATAGCGCGGCTTCTTCTTCTGTGAGCCTTTCCCATTCTGCTATCGCGTTACGGACATTCAGCTCGGCTTGGCGCCTTGCCAGGTTCCTTTCCAGTGTCGCAAGCTGATGCTCCAGGCGCAGGGCGCGTACTTCCGGCTCGGACAGATGCAGTTGGCGCTGCCATTCGTGACGGCGCAGCTCCACTTGGTCTTCCCAGTTTAGGAGTGTGTGGTCGCGTGCCGCCAAGCGTTGGATGAAGCGGTCGCTTTCAAGTTCCTCGGGAAGCGGCTCGAAGTCGGTTATGTCGTAGATTATTCGGATATTTGCGGTGATTGGCTGGTTGATTAGGCGGTTTAGCTGCGTGCGCTCGTTTTCGAGGCTTAGGCGCAGCATTTCTAAGTTCAGCGCGTTTTGGTCTAGGGTGTGGCGGGCTTCGCGTAGGTCTGTTTCGCTTGCCATGCCGTGTTCGTGGCGCAGGGTGGTCTGTTCAAGCAGCCGTTCTTGCAGGGCTGTGTTTGCTTCAAGCGTTGCTATATCCGTTTCGAATCCGTTTATGGCGGACAGATGGTTACGGAACGCTGTTTCGACATTTAGGCGAAGCCGCTGCGCTTCGCGCTGCAAGCGGTTTCCTTCTGTGATTAGTTCAAGCCTTTGACCGTATATGGCGTCTGCCTCGGCGCGGTCTAGGCTGAACAGCTGGCGGTACAGCTCGAGCAAATCCTCGGCTTCGGTTTCAAGCTGCCTTACCTCGCGGTCAAGCGGCTGTATTGACGGATTTCTGTTTATCGCGCGGGAAAGCGCGTGGCTGTACCTTATTTCCCTCGGCTGCGAGGCATAAACATGCAGCGAGCCCGGGAAAACGGCTAGTACTGTCAAGACAAGCAGAAATTTCTTAAACATCCCAAATCCCTCCGTCATAAGATACGTCAAAGTTATGCTCCGCGGCGATTTCCACCATTGCGTCATGGTACGGCCCGCCGTTGTGCGAAAAATGGTGCAGCACAATTTTAGTGGTTGGTTTAAGGCAGCCGATGCTCTCCATGCGGCGTTTGATTGTCTGGGCGTCGGGCATACCCATGTGATTTGTGCCTTCGGGCTTTGTTCCGTTGGTGCAGTCTAGGCTGATTAGGTCGAACTGCTTGCCCGCGATGTAATCGAAGACCTCGTCCGGGAAAATGCCTGTGTCGTTCCCGTATAGTATGCGCTTTCCTTCGCGTTCTATCATATAAATTAGGCAGCGCTCCGTGGGGTCGTGAAGTGCGGGCAGCGCGGTAACAGTGAACGAACCCGCCTCGAACGGTTCGAAATTTTCCACGACATGGTAGTGGGTGTTCGGCGACCATTCCTCGCGCTTTGTGTCCACTTCCTCCTTGTAGCGCTCCTCTACCTTGTCGTTTCCGTAGATGTAGAGCGGAAAGTCCGGCGCGGGCTGCGCGAACACGCCGCCGCGGTAGTTAAGCTCGGCGGGCGCAAAGTGGTCGTGGTGACTGTGGGTTACGATTAGGTGTCCGATTCTGTCTAAACGCAGTCCGTGCTGCACGACATGCATGTACGTATCGGGCGGAAGGTCGATTAGGAGAATGTCCTCCACCTCGCCGATTCCAACCGCATCGGCATACAGTACGGCTTGCGAACGGGTGCGTATGTTTTTCCTTCCTAATAGTCTTGCGGTTTCGCATTGCTTGCAGTTACAGAACAGACCCGGCCAGCCTTCGGCCGCTGCGGTTCCCAGATATTGAAGCTGCATTTTTATCCCTCCGAAAGTTTTTCATAAATGCTTACGGTGTGGCGCCAACTGAAAACGCCGTCTTTTTCCAGTGTAATGATGCCTTTTTTCTTTGTCAAGTCACCGTCAGAATCCTCGAAATCGGGCAGTCCGTACCATGGCTCTATGCATACGAACGGCGCGTTGGGCTTTGTCCAGACGACAAGGTTAGGCGCGTCGTCGTATTCTATTTCAACGCGCGCAAGCGACTTCCGCGAAGCTAGCGCAACCTTCCCGCTTGGCGGGTTTGTAAAGACCAGCGAGTCATTCTCGCAGAAGCCGTAGTTGAGCGAATACTGCCGCCCGCCCTCGATTACGGGGTAGATTGGCTCGGTCATGAGCCCGTTTTCGGAAACGGTATAGCTCGAGTAGATGCTGTCGTGGTCGAACTCAAGGTAGTAGTCTTCAAACTTCTCGCCCTCGAAGCGCGGGCAGCGGTAGCCCTCGTGCGAGCCTAAGGAGAAGTACATGGGGCCCGGTGATTTGTTCGTCACTTCGTAGATTGTGTCAAGTACGTTCCATTTGACGGTATAGATTACTTTGAAGCAGAAGGAGAAGGGGTAGACGGCGCGGGTTTCTTTTGTGTCTTCGAAGGTTAGGATGAGGCTGTTGTCCTCGGTGGGTTCGACTTCAAAGTGTGCGTTCATGGCAAAACCGTGCGGCGGCATTTGGTACGTCTTACCGCCGTAACTGTACTTGCCGTCCTTCAAACGCCCCACGATAGGGAAAAGCACAGGCGCCTTCTGCCCCCAGAAGGCCTTGTCGCCCTGCCAAAGGTACTCCGTCTTGGTGCGTTTCGAAAACAGGCAAGACAGCTGCGCGCCCGCATCGTCAACTTCCACATACAGCAAATCTGACTCTAAAGCATGAATCATAAATTTCACCTCTGTTTCGAAGTATAGCAAATTTTTGAAAAATACGCTACAATATAATATAAATAAACGAGGGGAGCAAATAGAATGAAAAAAGTAAAAATCGGAAGAACCTTGAAAGCTTCCGCAATATCAATGGGATGTATGCGGATTGCATCCATGGCGCCGTCGGAGCTTGCAGCGCTGCTGAAAACAGCCGTGGACGGGGGCATAGACTTCTTTGACCACGCGGATATCTACGGAGGAGGCGCTTCTGAGACTGTTTTTGCGCAGGCGGTAAAGAACGAGTCCATTTCAAGGAACAAGCTGCTGATTCAAACCAAATGCGGCATAAAAAAAGGACTCTATGATTTCTCGAAGGAACACATCACCGAATCGTTGGACAAGAGCCTGAAAAGGCTTGATACCGACTATGTGGACGTCTTTCTGCTGCACAGGCCCGACACGCTTATGGAGCCGGAAGAAGTAGCCGAAGCCTTCACCCAAATCTACAGGGCGGGGAAAGCCAGATACTTCGGCGTAAGCAACCACAACTCCATGCAAATACGCCTCCTGAACAAATATCTGCCCGAAGAAATGAAAATCGTAGTGAATCAGCTGCAATTCTCGCCCGCGCACACGGGGATGATTGACGTCGGGCTGAATGTCAACATGAAAAACACGGCATCGCAAGACCACGACGGCAGCATTCTCGAGTTCTGCCGCTACGAGGACATCACTATCCAAGCATGGTCGCCGTTCCTGTACGGAAATTTCGAGGGCGTTTTCCTGACAAGCGAGAAACATTCCGAGCTTAACAAAGCCATAAACGAGCTTGCCGAAGAAAAAAAGGTCAGCCCGGAAGCTATCGTAATCGCATGGATTTTGCGCCATCCAGCAAACATCCAAGCCATTCCCGGCACAACGAAGAAGGAGAGGCTAGCAAGCATCTGCGAAGCGGGCAACCTGAAACTAAGCCGCGAGGAATGGTATAAAATCTATATAGCCGGCGGGAATCCGCTGCCATGATGCAATATTCCCCCGTCAGGAAGCTGATTATCACCGAGTTTTTGCGTTCGAATACGCTTATTTACATAGCGGGGCTGTCGGCGTTGCTTGCGTCAAGCGGGCTTATGCTGCTTATTCCGCGCTACTTGGGGCAGATTACCGATGGCCTGAACGACAGAAGCGTGACGGTAGGCGAGGCTACGCAGTCGGCGTTTATTTTGCTTGCGATGGGGGTTGCGCTGTTTGTTCTGCGCTACGCCTTCCGTACGATTTTGATAGGGAAATCGCGCGATTTGGAGTGCTTCCTGCGCGAGAACTTGTTCGAAAAGCTGCAAAGCCTGCCGCTTAGCTTCTATCATCAGAAGAAGACGGGCGACTTGATGTCGTACGCAATCAATGATTTGAATGCCATCAGAATGGCGTTTGCGGCAGGGATTGTCTTCATGATAGACGGGATTATTTTGAACATGCTCTCGATTGTCGTTATGGCGACCACTATCGACCTTACGCTGACGGTTATCGCGATTGTGCCTGTTTTGGCGTCCATTTTTCTTGTGATTTGGCTGCGTAAGCGGATTCGTGAGAAATTTATGCGTGTGCAGGACAACTTTGCGCTGCTCAGCGACAAGATTCAGGAGAATATATCGGGCATACGCGTAGTGAAATCATTCGTTCAGGAAAAAAGCGAAATCGAAAAGCTGCGCGAGCAAAGCCTGAACAGGTACGATGTGCAGATGGACTATGTGAAGCTTAGCGCCATGCTTATGCCCGTGATTCGGCTGATGTTCGGCGCGAGCTTTGCGCTTGTGATTGTGTTTGGCTCGACTTTTGTTGTGGAGGGCATTATCACGCTCGGCGATTTCGTTGCTATGAACTCGTACCTTTTGATGCTTGTTATGCCGCTGACGCGGCTTAGCCGCACGGTGGAGGTTTGGCAGCGTGCGTTCGCGTCCATGAAGCGCCTTGATGATATCCTGCTCGAAAAATCCGAAGTAACGGACGAAGCGGCGGACTACTCCATAACAAGCGCCGACGGCGATATCGTTTTTAAGAATCTGGATTTTACCTACCCAAGCCCCAGTCATCCTAACACGAACCCGCCGTCGCTGCGTGAAATCGACCTGACCATAAAGCGCGGGCAGACGCTCGGTATAATCGGTAGCATGGGCAGCGGAAAAAGTACCATTGTCAACCTGCTGCTGCGCCTGTACCGCCTTGACCCGGGCAAGCTGTTTGTGGGTGAGCATAATATCGGCAACATCCCGCTGAAAGTGCTGCGCAGCTCTATCGGCTACTCCGACAACTTCATGTTTGCGACCACCATAATGGAGAACATAAAGTTTTTTGACAAGGACATCACGGACGAAGAAGCCATCGAGGCGGCAAGGCGCGCCGGGGTATATGACAACATAATGGAGCTGCCCGAGCAGTTTGAGACAGTGATAGGTGAGCGCGGGATTACACTGTCCGGCGGGCAGAAGCAGCGCATAGGCATAGCCCGCGCAATCGTGAAAAATCCGGAAATCTTAATCTTAGACGACAGCCTTTCGGCCGTTGACACCGAAACAGAAGAAGCGATTATCGCAAACTTAAAAGAAATCCTGGAAGGCAAGACGGGCATTATAATCGCGCACAGGATTTCCGCAATAAAGCACGCCGACATAATCATCTTGATGGACAAAGGAAAAATCACCGAGCGCGGCACACACGAGGAGCTAATCGCAAAAGAAGGCGAGTACTACCGCCTTAACAAGCTGCAATCCCTGGAAGAAGAACTGGGGGTGACGGAATGAAATCAAAAAACATTTGGCTGAGAATGCTAAGCTACACAAGACCGTACGTTCCGCACCTTCTGCTAAGCGCACTGCTTGCGCTTCTTGTAAACGCGTCGGAACTCCTTAACCCTTACATAATCCGCATGGCCATAGACGGCTTCATCCTGAACCCGCGCTACGACATACGCGTGCTTGGCGCGGTGTATTTCATCAGCGAACTGGTTGGGTTCGGAAGCAGCTTCTTTCAGGTTTACGTGCTAAACTCCGTTGGGCAGCGCGTGGTGCATACGATTCGTATGGAAGTTTTTAATCACATACAGCACATGCCGTTCAGCTATTTTGATAAGAATGCGGCGGGTTCTATCCTGACGCGCGTTACTAACGATGTAGAGTCGCTTAGTGAGCTGTATTCCGGGGTTATTGTGGATATGTTCCGCTCGGCGCTTATGATTATCGGTATCGTGGTGGTTATGCTTACGCTGAATGTGCAGCTTGCGCTGGTCAGCTTCACCGTAATCCCCATCATACTGGCAGTCACGGTTTGGTACAACAAAAAGGCAAAGGAGAACTTCCGCTGGGTGCGTTCGCTTATCGGACACATCAACGCTTACTTTGCCGAAAATATCTCCGGCATGAAGCTGGTGCAGGTCTTTACCCGCGAAAAGGCGAAGTTTGACGAGTTCTTGAAGCTGAACAAGGAGTACAACGAGGCGAGCCGCGTACAGGTTTTCCTAAATGCGATTTTCCGCCCGATGAACGAGTTTATCAACTCGCTTGCGATTACGCTGCTTATTTGGTTTGCGGCAAGGCCGATTTTAGAGGGCGGGCTTATTGAAATCGGCCTGCTTTACGCATTTATTGACTACTCGCGCAGGTTCTTCGCGCCGATAAATGAGCTTGCCGACCGCTACACCATCATCCTGTCGGGGCGCGTCGCGGCAGAGCGTATTTTTGAGCTGCTTGACGATGTGGAAAACTACGAAAAAACCGACAAGGGCGCAGATATATCATCAGTGAAAGGCAGAATCGAGTTCCGCAACGTATGGTTCAGCTACAAGGACGAAGACTGGGTGCTGAAAGACGTAAGCTTCACCGTCTACCCCGGGCAGACAATCGCCTTCGTGGGCGCGACAGGCTCGGGCAAGACGACAATAATCAGCCTCTTGAGCCGTTTCTACATCCCGCAGAAGGGCGAGATTTTGATTGACGGCGTGAATATTCAAGATATTTCACTAAAATCGCTGCGGCGCATTATCGGCGTGGTGATGCAGGATGTTTTCCTGTTCTCGGGCGATGTGAAGTACAATATACGGCTGAACGAGACGGAAATTGACGACAAACAGGTAAGAGAGTCCGCGCAGTACGTGAATGCTCATCAGTTTATCTCGAACTTATCGAAGGGGTATAACCATGAGGTGAAGGAGCGCGGCGCGACATTTTCTTCCGGTGAGCGGCAGCTGTTGAGCTTTGCGAGGGCGATTGCGTTTAAGCCGCAGATAATGGTGCTTGACGAGGCCACGGCTAATATCGATACGCAGAATGAGATGATTATTCAAGATTCGCTTGAAAAGATTTCGCGGAATAGGACTACGCTTATTGTTGCGCATCGGTTGTCTACTATTAAGAATGCGGACGGGATTATTGTGCTGCATAACGGGCGGATTCGTGAGAGGGGTACGCATGAGGAGCTGTTGGAGGTTGATGGGATTTATCGGAAGTTGTATGAGTTGACTGCGGTGTAGGGGTGGTTAATTAAATCTGTTTTTCAAATCTTCAAGTGTGGCTTGGCAGTCTGTGTCTACGTAGTTTTTTATTTGTTGTGCGTATTCTATGAAGTCTGCCGCAAGGGTTTCCGTGAATGAGAGAAAATTCTCGCTGTTTGAATAGCGTGAGTCATTGAAATATTTACGGCTTAATTTAACCACTGTACGAAGCTCCGGCTTGGGATAGTTTTTTTCGATTGTGCGGAATATCCCAATATGGTCATGCCCTATGAGCAAATCGTTGGTATTATCCAGACGATACAAAACGGATTTAAGTAACAAATCAATAGCCAGAGTAGCCATACTAACCGACATGCGGTACAAGCCGTCGTTTTTTAATAAAGACGCAGCTCGCAGGGGTTCTTCGGCTATCTTATAGTAATCCAATGAGATTCACCCCGTCCCTGTCAACACGCCACTGGAAACTCCCTACGACCTGTTTTTGCTTATCAAAAAACTTGCGGTCATTCACAAAAACATCGCTGTTCACAAAATTTTCTTTATTTTCGCGTCCCGGAAACCATTCGCAGTCATATAAGTCAAACAAGGTCTCATCGCCCAAACCATCGCCTACCGCCAAAATATCTACATCGCTTTTTTCATGCGCATCACCGCGCGCGCAGCTGCCGAAAAGGATAAAGGCATCAATTTTATCAAATGTATTGATTTCCTTTGCTTGGCGCAGAAACTCGGAAATGAACAGCTGATGCTTTGGGGAGATATTTAGTTCAGCTAGGGAGAATATAGTTTTCATAAGTCAATTCCTTCCACAATAAACACCCCAAGTATAACCGACAGCAATCAATTTTTCAACCAACCGGTCGCTCACACCGACCGCCTGACCCTCCCAAGCTCCGCAAGCGCAAGCTCAAAATCAAAATTCTCAATCAACCGCCCAAGCTCCTCAGCCTCCGCAAACTCGCCAAGCTCACTCAAATACCCCAAGCACTCCGCATTTTGCGCCTCAAGCAAAGGCTCAAGCGCCACAAGCAACTCCGCAAGCTTACCCAAATCAGCCTCCCCGGTCTTGACAGCAACCTTGGGCAAGCCAGTAGCAGCTATCCCGTCAAGCACACGCGTAAGCTCCTCCTCGAACTCGGCAAGCTGCGCATCCCCAGGCTGCACCCTATCCCTGAACAAATCCTCCAGACCTCTCGCCGACTGCATAAGCGCGTTCTCGCCGATAAGCCCTGCGAAGCCTTTTATCGTGTGGGCGAGGCGGTGTGCGGATTTGGTATCGCCTTCTTCTATATACTTGTCCAAGTTTTGGGCGGATGCGCTGTGGTCGCGCAGGAAATCTGTGCGCAGCTTGGTCATCAGCCCTTCGTCATTTAGGAAGCTGTCCATCCCGTCGGGAGATTTTTCGCTTCGTATGAACTTTGTCAGTACGTTATGCAGCAGTTTCGACTTGATTGGCTTTGATACGAAATCGTCGAAGCCGCTTGCGATATATTCTTCGCGCTGGCCGACAAGCGCGTTTGCGGTTAGGGCTATGATTGGGTTTGTGTAGCCTTTTTTCCGCATGGCTTGCATGGTTTCGGTGCCGTCCATTCCGGGCATCAGGTAGTCCATCAGTATGACGTCGTAGACTTCGCCCTGCTCTATTCTTTCGAGGGCTTCCCGGCCGCTTAGGCAGGTTTCTACCGTCAGTTCGTAGAAGGACAGCAAGCCTTCGGCGACGTATAGGTTCGCTTCCACATCGTCTACCACCAGAACTTTTCCGTACGGCATCGGTTCGGGTGTCAGCATGAAGTTTTCTGCCGCGTTCCATGTGTATGTGCCGATGTTTTCGAGGCCTGCGGCTTCTTCGCCGAGCTGTTCGGCTCCGCAGGTCTTTTGCGGGATGGAGAGGGATACTGTTGTCCCTTCGCCTGTCTTGCTTTCGAAGTTTATCGTGCCGCCCATTATCTTAACCAGGTTATACACAATCGGAATCCCAAGCCCTGTGCCGCCTATGTTGTGGCTTTCCAGTTCGTGGAAGCGGGTGTATTCGTTGGTTTTCAGGGCTTCTAGCTGTTTTTCGGTCATGCCGTAGCCTGTGTCTTCTATCGTGATGTTCAGCATAATAACGCCGTCTGTTTCCTCGCCGCAGGACAGGGACAGGGTGACGGAGCCTGCCTCGGTGTATTTGAAGGCGTTTGTGATAAGGTTACTCATTATCTGCCTGATGCGCAGGACATCGCCGAACAGGAGCGCGGGCAGATGCTCGTCTATATGCATTTCGAAGTTGATGTTCTTGTGTTCTAAGTAAATTGTGTGGATTTGCGCCGCGTCCTTTGCCAGTTCAGCCATTTCGTATTCGGTTTCGAGGATAGGCATGTTGCCCGACTCTATTTTCGAGAAGTCGAGGATATCGTTTACTATATGCAGAAGCGTGTGTGCCGAGTCGTGGATTTTGCCAAAGGCTTCTTCCAGGCGGCCTGGCAGGGACGGGCTGCGCAGCTGAATTTCCGCTATGCCTAGCACAGCTGTAATCGGTGTGCGGATTTCGTGGCTCATTCTTGCAAGGAAGCGGGATTTTGATTTATTACTTTCCTCGGCGTCCATGGCGTTTTTGATTTCGCGCAGGTCGATTGTGTAGGAAAGCAGCATAGTCTTGCCCTTGCGGGTGTATGTCATGTAGATGCACTCGGCGGGAATCAGCTCGCCGTCTTTGCGCTTGTGCAGCCATTCAAAACGGGCATAGCCTTCTTCGAATGCTTTTTTGAAATACATACTGGCCTTCTCATGCGAAGGCGTGCCGCAGGGCTGAAATTCCGGCGAAAATGAGTACAGGTTGTTCGTAATCTCGTTTACATCGTCTATTCCGAAGAAGTCGAGCGCATGGTGGTTCGCCACCATAGGCTTGCCGTCCTCCGCCCAGATAGCTGCGACAAAAGGCGCGGCTTCAAGGATGGCTTCGTTAAGCTGGCTTGCGTCGCGTTCGGCTTCAAGCGCTATATTTACGGTGGTTTCCTGTTCGCTGCGGATGATGATGTTTGCGAACATCAGCCCGGTTGATGCAAACAGCCGCATTTCGCTGCCGCGGAAGGTGCGCTCCCTATTGCAGTCGCTTACGCTGATTGAGCCGAAGAATTCATTGTTAATAAAAATCGGCTGTATGGCAATCGATTTGTTTCCGAACTGTTCCAGGAAGAACTTGTGTTCCAAAGGCAGCTTAGAAACGGGCGAGTTAAGGCGTTCGCCCTTGGTGAACATGTCAAGCCAGCCGTGGCGGTCGCTGTACGGGTAGCTCATTCCGATTTCTATTTTTTGGTTAGGCGGCGCGTCATCGCTTATCCAGTTGTGCCGCAGTACAAAATGCAGCTCACCGTCAATGACCTCGTTCCGCCAGAAATGGACGCGCTGTGCGTTCACGCTTTCGCCGATAATTTTCATACATTTTTCTATGGATTCAAGCACGTTTTCGTTCGAGGTAAGAAGCAGGGTGGCGGCTTGGTTTGTGGAGATAAGCATCTGTTCGCGGTACTGGATTATTTCGCGCGATTGAAGGATTGTGCGGGCCAGGTCGCCTATCTCGTCGCCGCGGTCCAGGCCGAAGATTTGCCCGCCTCTTGTTGCTGTGCTTTCTTTTAAGTTGCGCAAAGGCACGACCGTCATGCGGTTAAACAGCAGGTTCCCAAGCAGCACGGACGCGATAAGCACCGCAAAAACGCCGATTATCATAGGCGGGTGCAGCACATCGTAAATGCCGATAGTGGATGAAAGCACGACGGCAGACCAGTTTGTACCGACGATAGGCGCAATGCTTGCGTAACGGAAGTTACCGTCAAGCGCTATCGTCTGGTGGACTTTGCTTCCGACACGGAAAGCCCCGCCGACCATTGTATCTAAATGAGTCTCCATAGTCTCGGTAAACTCGGGGTTTTGCCAAGCTTCGGGCAGAATCTGCGGAGTAGACCATCCGTCGTAAAAAACAGGCAGAATCTCTGCGCTGTCCACGCGCACCATGCCTACATCATCAATAATATAACCGCGCCGCGTAGCGATATCAAAATCACCGAAAATCGATTCAAATACCGAATAAAACGGCGAGCCTGCCGTAACAACCCCAACGAACTCGCCGCGGTAGTACATGCGGTGGTTAGTCCAGACAAAAATTTCAAAGTTACCGTCCACGGGTCTGCTGCGCTGTATGTTAAGTTCAAAAGGCAGCTCGGCATATTTCGCGTCAAAGAACCACTGTGCGCCGTCTTCAATCTGCCACCAAGAGACAAAATCTTCTTCCGTAAAATCCGTGCGGAGGTCATAAACATTCCGCGTTTCATAGGCTGTGAGCATAAGAAAGACATAGGGCGCATACGACGAAAAGTTCATGATTTCCTCGACAGCCGCGGCTCTAATATCCGGGTCGTCCTCACTCGCCATCCAACGGGCAACAGTGGCGGAATGCGCAATCTGCTGCGCCAGAACAAAGTGCGAGTTTGTACTGGTAAGGAAGTTAGCCGCGGTTTCAATGGAATACTGACGCGCCAGCCTGCGCGCAAAGTCGTCCGAAACCGAACCGATTATGTAATTGCCTATCAGTACAAATAGTAAGATGGCAAGTACGGGAATCCCAAAGTAAAGCGTTCGGACACGCAGCGCAAGGTGTTGTTTCTGCGGATTTTTTTTGTCTTCTTTCATCAACAGCCTCCAATAAACTTTGAAAGTATGATACACTCATTTATGGATTAAATAAAGAGGGGAATGTTTCTAGTGGTATTGCTTATCGAGATACTCAAAAACTTCGGCAGCGGTATAGTTTTCGGCCTGTCACTGGTGATTCCGGGTGTAAGCGGCGGAACGCTTGCCATTATACTAGGATTTTACGACCAGTTGCTTGAAGCTGTCAACCATTTTCTGCACAATTTCAACAAATATGTAAAGTTTCTTGTGCCGTTCGGCATCGGTATCGCTGTGGGGGTGGTCGCTTTTGCCTCTGTTATCCAGTTTTTGCTGACCTACCACTCATTCCCTGCTATGATGTTCTTCCTTGGGCTAATCGTAGGCGTAATCCCGGGTATGTTCCGCCGCGTGCGGGAAAATACGCCGCAGGACTGCAAATTCGGGGCAGGGGACGCGCTGCTTATTGCGGTTCCGTTTGCGCTTTTGGTCATGACGGCGTTTCTCGGCGGTGGGGATGTAAGCCCTACGGATGTTGTTGTGGATTTGCCGTTTATGCTGTTTATATTCGTGATTGGGATAGTTGCGGCTGCGTCACTTTTGATTCCCGGGCTAAGCGGTTCGTTTGTACTGCTTGTCGCGGGTATTTATCCGCTTGCGACTTATGCTGTTTCTTCTATTAGATTGCTGCTTACGGATTTCGGAAATGTTGATTTGATTTTGGACATAATGAAGGTACTTGCGCCGCTTGGGGCAGGGGTGCTTATCGGTATCTTCCTGACAGCGCGGCTTATCGAAGGTTTGTTGAAGAAGCGGGCGCGGGGCGTTTTTCTGGTAGTGACAGGCTTGATGGCAGGCTCTGTGGTTGCGCTCGCGGCGGACCCGATTTTGGTGCAAAGCGGGGTCAGCCTGCCTGTTATCGCGTTCGGGGCAGGCAGTTTTATCATAGGGCTTATTATCAGCATAAAAATGGAAAAGCCTGCGGCTGTGTAAAACCGCAGGCTTCTTACTAACAAATTTATTTCAAGTTAGATTTCAGCCAAGCGCAGTCTTCTTTTAAGCATTCTACGATGTTATCCAGATAGTCGTTTTCGCGCTCTACTGTCCACTCGCAGGGAATCCCCTGAGCCTCGGTCGCCTCGCGAACCGCTTTCCAGTCAATACGTGAGCTTGCGTCGCCCATCTTGCACTGGACTTTGGTACGCTCGCGCATCATTGCGAACATTTTCTTCATTTCCTCGGTCATAATCGGATTGCCGTCCGCGTCCAGCTGCATGGGCGGTCTTGCGGGGCGCGGCGCGTTAAGCGGTCTTGGGTCGCCTACGCCTATGTTCTCGTTGTTTTCCTTCGCGTGGATGAATGCGAAGCGCCCGGAGTACTTCTTTATGTACTCAACAACTTCGCAGCCTCCGGCGGCAGCCCATCCGCAGTCTAACTTGAAGACAACCGTGTCGGGATTGGTGTTTTCAATCACATAGTCCAGAATGTGCTTGCCTTCGTCCATGCGGAACTCGTATTCGTGGTTGTGGTAGCCGACTTTCATGCCCATTTTCTTGGCGGTTTCGCCGTGCGCGTTCAGCATTTTTGCTACTTCAAGCGCCTCGGCTTTGTTACTGAACGGATGCATTGCGACAGTAGCGCAGAAGCCGCCCAGTTCCTTAATCATCGGAAGGACTTCCTCGACCTGTTCCATGGAGCAGTGCGCATCGTAGAACGCCATGCCGTTTTCGGTCAGCCATTTCTTGATGTCGGCTGTGGAGTTGTTTTGCAGGTCGTTTGCGAGAAGCTCCACGCCGTCGTAGCCTATTTCCTTGGCCTTTTTGATTTTGTCCTCCAGGGACATAGGGCTGCGCATCCCGAAAGAGTAGGTGCCGATGTTTACCTTCATAGTAGATTTCCCCCTTGTTTGGTTTTGGGGATATTTTACTCTAAATGACCGCGTTCCGCAAGCCAAGCCATAATATTCTCTAAGTAGAAGCTGAGATGGATATGGTCAGAACGTGTGTGCATTTCGGCCGTCATGGTACTGAACTCGATGCTGACAGAATGGTTGGAATGCATCATTTGGTCATGCTGAATCATAAGGCTGTTTTCGACGACATCAGCCCTGATGGCCTCCATAAGCGAGGCAATATCGGAAGGACTCTCTACGAGCAAAAGCATATCATCGCCGCGGGCTGTATTATCCCAGAAATTCACACGGATAGAACGGATTGCATCCGTCTCCGCAAGTACAGGATGCTCCGATAAAATAACCGCGGGGCTGCCCATCAGCGCATCAAACCCGGAAGCCGCAGCGAAGCTTGCAGAAACCCAGTACGAGCGCTGTATAACGCTTCCGTCGGCCAACTGATACTCGATAGGAAGAAACCGAGTATCCCGCCATCTGCCATCGGTCATACGCTGCCACATCACTCCCTGCAAGTATCTTCGGTTATCCAGTATCTCGCGGTGGACATCTTGCACCTCGGCGATAATCAGCGGGTCACTTATCGTAAAATCAGACTGGGGTCTGTGCCAAACCCAAGGCCGGTGCAGCGAAACCGAAGCGACTTCATCAAGCCTTGGCACGCGGTTTACATAAGGAAGCATCAGAACTTGAGTAATAAAAAGCATACCCCCAAACAGCGCCGCCATCACAAGAGAAAACGGAACAAGCGCCCGCACCTTATGCCGTACATCAAAAGCCTTCTCCGCAATCATCTGTGCAATGAAATAGGCAAGAACAAACCCAAGCACAAAGCCGAAGTAAATCGAAACTATCCCGCCGATAAAGCCGTTTATAAACAAAGCCATAAACATCGCCCCCGCAAGCGAAAGCACAAAGACCAGCACATTTTTAAGCCAGACAAACACCACGGAATCCCCCGTGCGCTCCTGCCTGCGTCGGTGGCAGCAAACATAAGCCGCAAAAAGCAGCACAGCCGCCGCCAAAATATACACGGCAATCAAGTTAAAGAGCGGTATGATAAACCGCATATTCCCAATCGCATTTCCCATAAGCGCGGGATTGGAGTAGGTAAGCGTATTCATCAGCCGCGTGTTGGTATGCCTGGTTTCAAACCCAAAAACATAAAGCGAGCCGATAGAATTAATCAAAACATGCAGCCCGACAGGCACAAGGGGCAACGCCCCGCAAAGCAGAACCGAAACCACCCTGTTTCCGCTCACATAGACCGCAAGCAAGAACAAGGAAAAATAAAACACAGACCCAAGCGCAACCCGCCCAAAGAACCCGGCAACAACAGGAACGGTATTAATAACATCCCCGCCGACAACCCCCCGCGCAAACAAAGCCTCGGGAAAGGTAGTATGAGTACGCCAAGTCTGCATAGCCCCGGACGCATCAAGCCAAGCCGCATCCCCGTGATAATGCACAGGAATCAGCAAGAACAAAGAAAACACCAAAAGCGGAAGAAGCATCAAAACCAAAGCGGCAGCAAAGTTAGTCCAAAAAAGCTGCGCCTTACTTATAGGAAAAGAATAAAACGACGTAGCCGCGCTGCTGTTAAAGCAAAACGGATGCAAAGCCATAGCAATACAAAACGGTGCCGCAACCATAACGATAATAGGCACAGGATGGCTAAGGACAAGCAGCTCCACAAGCATCCTGGCCGTATGATGCGGACTGTGCCCGCTGCCCATCCGCTCCCAAAGCGGCAAAAGCCCCGCCAAAATATAAAACAACATCAAAACCGCGCCAATAGCCCAAAAACGCTTCAAATGCTCTTTGAGCAAAGGCATATTAATAAGGGATGTCATTGTCACTTTTTGAACCCTCCGTCTCATAAATAAATATTTCCTCTAAGGTAAGCGGCAAGCGGTCGTAAATCAAAGGATTCATCTCACCAATCTTCCGCGAAACATCATCTTCGCTGCCGCGCACCACAAGCAACAGAATACTGCCGCGCTGTTCCGTATGCAAAACATTAAGCCCGGAAACATCGGGCACAACCTGCGGATTAAACGCAATCTGTATCTTATGAACGTCAGATTTAAGCTCATCCAAATCCCGCTCAATCAACATGCGCCCGTCCTTGATAATCCCGATAGCGTCGCAAATCCCGTCCATCTCCTTCAAGTTATGCGAGGAAATAAGAACAGTCATTTCCCGCTCGGCCACATCCTCGATAATCTCCTGAAACACCTGCTTGCGCACGATAGGGTCTAGCCCGTCGATAGGCTCATCCAAAAGCAGAACATCGGGCATAACCGACATGGCAAAAGTAAAGGCCGCCTGCTTCTGCATCCCCTTGGAAAAACGGCTGACGCGCCGCTTCTCGTCAAGCTTAAACATGCGGAGCAGCTGCCTGTACCGCTTATCGTTCCAAGTCTTATACATGTTCGCGTAAAACGTCCGCAAGCCTGACATGCTGTACTGCGGAAAAAAATACAAGTCATCGGGTATGTAGCCCACCCTTGCTTTAAGTTCCGCGTTGTCATAGACGGGCATCCCCGCGATACTGGCCGTGCCGCTGTCCTGACGGTATATCCCCGCAAGGTGCTTAATCGCGGTAGTCTTCCCGGAGCCGTTTATCCCGACCAGTCCGTAAATCGAGCCTTTCTTTATGTTTAAGTTCAAGCTCCTAAGCGCGGTATGGCTGTCAAAAGTCTTCGTAAGGTTCTCAATTTGAACCATTGCCAATCACTCCTATATCATGAATAAATTCAATAACATCCGCCTTGCTTTCCCCGCGGAATATCAATTCCTGTACCAACTCCGAAAGCCGCGCGTAAAGCGAGCTAATCTCAGTATGGCTGTCCGGCGGTGCCGAAATAAAACTCCCCTGCCCAAGCACGGTATAAAAATACCCCTGACTCTCCAGCTCGCGGTAGGCTTTCTGCACCGTATTTGGGTTAACGGTCAAGGTCTTAGCCATGTCACGCACAGAAGGAACCTTCTCATCCTGCCGCAAAATCCCGCTTACTATCAAGCGTTTGAAGTTGTCAGTAACTTGCTCGTAAATGGCTTTGCGGCTTTTCAAATCAATTTGGAACACATATCTCACCTCTTTTCATCCGCGTGTATTATATGTGTTAATACAGTAGGTGTCAATAGGCAGATTGAGATTTTTTTGGTAGAATTCTATGTTTGCAAATGATATGACCCATGAAGTTGGTTAAGGCGTTGAATCGGAGACAAACGGCCGAGGACTCTCATGGATTTATTGTTGCTCCATTGTAGATGCACTTTTAGTTTACGATTTAAGTCAGAGACATCGTCAAAACGCTCATGGTTGTAGAAATACCGTTGGTCGTTTCGGTGGCTTCGTTCGACTTTACCATTTTTCCACGGTGTTCGCGGTGGGATGAGT
>Ga0209755_10001269_pt1 | contig 40462 bp, 38 predicted proteins | sample TergutCo191P1_FD_187301 | JGI IMG/M metagenome (GOLD analysis project Ga0209755, IMG submission 187301) | Cornitermes sp. P1 segment gut microbial communities from Petit-Saut dam, French Guiana - Co191P1 (SPAdes) (version 2) | ecosystem: Host-associated > Arthropoda: Insects > Digestive system... | reverse complement strand
TTCGGTAGAGCTCCACCGCTGATTCCTTGAACTCTTTTGTATACGTTCGTCTTCTTTTCTCCATGATTCCCTCTCCTTGGGTTTATCACGGTCTTAACTTTCTGTCTACTTTATCGGGGGAGGTTCAACCCATTAAAATCGAGATTAAAGCTTAATACTTGTATCTAATTCCTCTGTGCCTCCGTGAGAAACTCTTTTCTCAATCCACCTGCGCAATATTTCTTGACAATAGTATAAGAAAATGCTACCATATTAACATAAAATAACCCTATGGGAGGCCAGCGTATGGCAAAAGTTGAGCTGAAAAGCATTTCCAAAGTGTATGACGGCGGTGTCAAAGCAGTTGATAACGCCAACATCACAGTCGAGGACAAAGAATTTGTCGTCTTAGTAGGACCTTCGGGCTGCGGTAAATCTACCACACTCAGAATGGTCGCGGGTCTTGAGGACATCACAGAAGGTGAACTCCTCATTGACGGTGAAAAAATGAACGATGTTCCGCCGAAAGACAGGAATATCGCGATGGTTTTCCAGAATTACGCCCTTTATCCGCACATGTCAGTATACGAAAACATGGCATTCGGACTCAGGATCAAAAAAGTACCCAAAGCCGAAATCGACAAGCGCGTTAACGAAGCTGCGCGTATCCTCGATATCGAGAAATTCCTTGACAGAAAGCCAAAAGCGCTCTCTGGCGGTCAGAGACAGCGCGTAGCGGTAGGCCGCGCTATCGTTCGTAACCCGAAAGTATTCCTTTTTGACGAACCGCTCTCCAACCTCGACGCAAAATTGCGCGTACAGATGCGCGCCGAGCTTTCGGACCTTCACCTTCGCCTTAACGCAACAATGATTTATGTAACCCACGACCAGGTGGAAGCCATGACAATGGCGAACAAAATCGTCGTTATGAAAGACGGTAAAGTCCAGCAGATTGGCGCTCCTCTTTTCTTGTATAACTGGCCTGTTAACAAGTTCGTCGCGGGCTTTATCGGATCGCCTCCCATGAACTTCCTTGGCGTAAAAGTGCGCGAAGACGGCGGCTCGATTATTCTTGACGAAGGCTCGTTTAAAATTAAGGCCGATCCTTCGCACACCGAATATCTTAAATCGTATGTTGGCAAGGAAGTTTTCTTTGGCATTCGCCCGGAAGATTTGAACTATACCGACAAGGAAGCTCCCAATGCAATGACAGTAAAAGTAACAGTCGTTGAACCTTTGGGCGCGGATATTCACCTCTGGCTTACAACCGAAAAACAGCCGCTCGTTGCGCGTACCGAACCCAGCCATGTTTTCAAAGTCGGCGACACGGCGATTTTCATTCCCAGAATGGAAAAAGCGCGTTATTTCGACAAAGAAACAGAGCTTGCGATTATTCCGTCCCCGGACGCATGAAATTGAACATTCAATAAGACAAGTCGAAAAAAGGCATGGGCAAAGCTCATGCCTTTTTTTATTCAACCTGTTATGCGCTATTCACCCGATTTGCGAAAACTTTCGGACAAATTTTTGTCGCCGATATTTCTGATGGTTCCGCCGCCCTGGTTTCGGTATTTGCCGGGGCTTATGCCGGTGTATGCCTTGAATATTTTGGAGAACCAGCTTTGGTCTTCAAAACAGCAACAGGCGGCAATCTCGCTTAAAGACATTTCTGTCTCCAGCAAAAGACGGCTCGCCTTTTCGACCCTTAGACGGTTTAGGTACTTTGATAAATTTTCGCCCATCTCTTCTTTAAAGATGGTGCTAAAATACGGCGGTGAGAGGCCGGCTACGGCGGATATTTCTTTTAAGCTGATTTTTCGCGTAAAGTTTTCCATGATAAAGTTTTCCGCTTTTCGAAGAGCTGCAGCATGAGGAATGCCCTTAAAGGAAGATATGGTGCCTGACACCCTGTCTACAATGTTATGCAAAAAGTCGGTGAGGTCTTCAATGGTTTTTGCTTCCTGAACCAACTTGAGGTTTTGGCTGTTTATTTCCATTGAGATGTTTCCGCTTTGTACGGGGCTAATCTCCACTCTGGAAATAAGAACAACCAGTTCAATTACCCGCAATTGCACATACTTGAATTGTCCCGGATTGGTAAAAAACAATATCGCCAAAAGTTCATTCAATGTTTTCTTTGCGTCTGCGCCTTCTCCTTTTCGCAGAGCAGAGAGAAGTGTTTTTTCCTTTTCCAGCGGATAACCGAGTTTTTCGGCATTTGCAGGACTTTGCTTCAATTCTTCGATAATTTTAGAAATTGTCTCTTGTTGCTGGGCTCTTCGCTTGATCATGTCGTGATATTCTTCGCTCCCGGAACTAAGAGATTCCGCGCATAGCTGCATCATCTCTGCCAGGGACTGGGTTTTTTCACCGTCCGCCTGAGGAAGAGAACTGACGCGCTCCTTAAATTCTTCATTTGGTATTTCACTATTGCACATAACAAAAGTATCATTGGCATTTAAAAGAATGTCAATAGGTTTTTTATTTTCTGTCAAAAATCCCGATCCCCTGATTGCGCCCGAGAAAGTCCCCTCGGTGTAAATGGGGCTTGTCCAGAAGAGCAACCCCAAGGGGCAGTGATAAATCTGAAAACCGCCCTTTTTGCTTGCCTCTTTTATTGCGTTTATGTGCATTTCATTACAGGGGTTTTTTTTGCAATATTGGCAAATTTTTGTCTCCGGGTTGCAATCCATGCCGATATTGCCCAATTGCCGAGGTTTGTAAGCGCTGTCGTAGAGACAGATGCTGCTGCCCGTTGCATGATTATAATCAGTCATGATTCTTTGGGCTTTTTCTATCAATTTATCCTGACTGTTAAATAACTGTTCAGACATAATCGCTTTTTTCTCCCTTGTTAAAATACTCATTACGGATTGTCCCCCCCTGCATGAATACCAATCTCGCGGTATTTTCCGGGGGTAAAACCCGTATTACCCTTGAATATTTTTGAGAACCAGCTTTGGTCCTCAAAACCGCATGCAAACGCAATCTCGTTAATCGGCAAGTTGGTTGTTACCAACATTGCGGCTGCCTTTTCGACGCGCAGCCTGTTAAGGTAATTTGACAGGTTTTCGCCCATCTCATCCTTAAAAACAGTGCTGAAATACGGCGCAGAAAGACCGGATGCATCTGCAATTTCTTTCAGGCTGATCTTTCTCGTATAATTTTTCCAGATGTAGCGCTGCGCTTTTCTTAAGGCGGAAAAATGCCGCACACCATGAAACGAAAAGATCATGCCTGACATCCTCTCGGTAATCGCGCAAAGGATTTCCCTTATTTCGTCAAAATCCCTGCTTTCTTCGATTCTGATCAGATTCTTGTTGGTTGCCTCAAGAGAGGTGTTATCCATTATGTCTTTAGGATCCGCCGCCGCTCTTGATAACAACACCGCCAGTTCCATCGCTTTCAGGCGCAAAGCCGTCATAACATGATCAGCATGGAAATTGCTCCTTACTTCAAGATAAATAATTTTAAGCAGCTTGACCAGAATTTTTTGGCCTTCCGTGTTATCTCCCCTTCTAAGACACGCTAAAAGAATTCTTTCCATATCGAGAGGACATGTATAATTTTCTCTTTTAACTTGATTTTGACTGTTTTCGTCCGATATCGGTTCGCCGGGATTTTCGATTTTTTTTACAATCGAATTCAGGGAAGCCGCGTTTTTTTGAACAAAACTCATTGTCGATATGCGATTCGCGCATAAAAGAAGAATGTGCGCAAGCGCTTCTATCCGTTCGTGATTTCCAGCGAAATGTTCATTTCGCATTGTGCCCGAGAGCAGCGAGCCTGCCATGCGTTCGCCGGAATAAAAAGGACTTGTCCAAAAAACATAATCGTTATGACAAAGATATATGTATGATCCTCCGTTTTCCCTCGCTTTGTTTACCGCTTCCATATGCAAATTTTTACACTGCGGATTATTGCATTGATTGCAGGCAAAATTCTTGCCGCCCATGCCGGATAATTTCATCTGTGCATGAAATGTATCCCAATCCGATCCCAAAACACAAGCTGCATAATTTGTCGCTTTTTCATAATGCTTTGCCAATTTTTCAGCTTTTAACATTAGCGGTTCCAATTCTCTGCGCTGAATAATGTTCAATTTTGACATTGTTGTCTCCTTGCAATGGCTGGTACTTTTAATTTAGGTTTGGCGAAGGAAACAAAATACACCCAATTGAAGGAAATGATTGGCGCAAAAATAGCCCTTTTGGCGAAAAAACGGGTGACAAAAACAGTGTCAGTCAACATAAATTAATGCTATAATTGCGTATGAATAAGCGAATATTTTTATTTATGTTAATCGGCGGCATTTGTCTTGGCGCAGCGGCGCAGGCGCCTGAGTATTTTTATCAAGTCAGGCGAGGATACTCTCATATATATACAGCGGCATTTAACTCTGACGGAACGCAAATTGTTTCCGGCGCAAACGCCTTCGACGGAAGAATTATAATATGGGATGTCGTGACAGCCAAAATAATCAAGTCATTTGAAGGCGGCTTCTCTGAAGTCTTATCCGCCGTTTTTAACCCGGAAGGAACGCTGGTTGTCACAAGTCAAACCGATGCGTCAGTAAAACTTTGGGACGCGCTTTCGGGAGAGGAAATAAGAACATTTACAGGCCATGTGCAAGTAGTGCCTTCTGTTTCGTTTAGTCCCTGCGGCAGATACATTGTTTCAGGTTCGTGGGACGGAACTATAAAACTTTGGGATGTTTCAACGGGCGAAGAAATCAGAACGATATACGATCACGAATTAGGCGTTTTGTCGGTTACGTTTAGTCCCGACGGCAGCATGATTCTTGCCAGTTCGGGTGACACAACGATAAAACTTTGGAACACGGAAACGGGAGAATTAATAAGAACGTTTGAAGGTCATGAAGGTAACGTCTACACCGCCGCATTCAGTCCGCTTGGAGAACGAATTGTCTCAGGTTCAAGCGACGGAACAGTAAGAGTTTGGAATACACTTACCGGTGAAGGGTTTGTATTGATAGATGAGGTAGGAGGAGTGCGGACTACCGTATTCAGTCCCGATGGAAACCAAATCGCTTTTGCGTCATACTCGGAAGTTGTAGTTTTGGATGCCAACATACCCTTTGTTTGGGATGAAGAGACAAACGAGGGAATAAATATTTTTAGTGGTCACGGGCATATTGTGCATACGGTTGCATTTAGTCCCGACGGCAGCAGAATTGTTTCTGCATCAGCAGACAGAACAATAAGACTTTGGGATGTAAAAACGGGAAGAGAAGTCCGCGTAACAGCAGGGCATATTGATGTTGTCACATCCGTGGCGTTTAGTCCTGACGGCGGCAGTTTTATTTCCGGTTCAAGTGACAGTACTGTCATTCATTGGGATAGAGAAACCGGAAATGTTATCAAAACGATTACAGATCCATATGACGGAATTACATCCACTGCAGTCAGTCCCTGCGGAAAATATTTTGCAGCTTCATTTCATATTCGCTTGCGCGTTTGGGACGCGCAGACAGGAAGCGAGCTTTTTACTTTGGAGAACGACAATATAATTTACACAGTAATGTTCAGTCATGACAGTAAAAATTTATTTTCGGTTTCGCTTGACGGAACTGTCAGGATATACGATGTGGCGGCGGGAGAAGAAATTATAAGATACCGGGATAATATCGAATTAAAATGCATGGATGTCAACTTTAATTCAACCAGAATAGTAACTTCTTCCATTAATGGAGATATAAAAATTTTGGAAGCGGCAACAGGCGAAGAATTATTGTCAATTCCGCGGCATTACGACAGCGTCCGTTCATTGTCGTTCAGTCCCGCAGGCCGGTACATCCTTTCAAGCACAGAATATTACAAGGTCACTCTTTGGGACTCGCAAACAGGCGAAATGGTTCGTGAGTTTGAACTTGATTCGTCGGATAGAAGCGTGTTTACCGCCGTTTTCAGTCCAAACGGTCTTCTTGTCGCATGCGGCACTTGGGATGGCTCAATTTTTATTTTTAATACGGTAACAGGACGGCTTCTTCGCACATTAGACGATCATCAAAATATTGTTACATCTCTTTCCTTCAGCCCCGACGGCCGCCGGCTTCTTTCCGGTTCGGCAGACAGATCGATAAAGTTATGGGATGTTGCATCAGGTGCGGAAATTAGAGTATATTAATTGTAAAACCGATGTTAACGATCGATACGCAAAAAAACATGATTCTCTCCGCATCGGGCTGGCGCGGCGTTTTTGCCGAAGACGGCGATGAAGAAAGCAAAACAAAAAAAATCTCTGACGAACATAAAATTTTTGCGGGAACTGCGGCAAAAGTTTTTGCAGAATACCTTGGCGAAAAGCCGACCGTTCTATTGGGTTCAGATACGCGTCCCACAGGAATAGCAATCATGGAAGCGATGATCCCTGTTTTGTTGGATTACGGCTGCGATGTTCAGTATGCAGGCATTGTCGCCGCGCCAGAGATCATGGCATGGGCAAGGTCGAAGAATTTTTTCCACGAGCCACGCGAACAAAAACGAAAGACGGGTTTTATTTATGTTTCTGCGAGCCACAATCCGATTGGTCATAACGGATTAAAATTCGGCCTTACAGACGGCGGCGTTTTATCCACAGGCGAATCATCGGCACTGATTAATAATTTTAATATATCTATAAAGAACAATGATTTCATTTCAAAAATTGAATCTGTTATTATAAAAAATTCTTCCTTGGCGTCCTTTGCGAACTTTGCGTCTTGGCGAGATAATATAATGAATTCCTCTCAAAAAAATGAAGCATATAAATCCTACTACGATTTTTGCAGTAAAGTAGTCTGGGGAGATTATCAGGGTGAGCTTCTTGCCGCCGCTTTGAAAGAAAATCTTTTAAAAACGCCGCTTGGCATTGTCTGCGATTTTAACGGAAGCGCCAGGACAGTAAGTATCGATAAGGAATTTTTAACAGCGCTCGGGTTTAAATTTGATTGCATTAATGCAAAACCGGGGGAGATCACGCACCGCATTGTTCCCGAGGGCGAGTCGCTTGAACCTTGCGAACGATTGCTTGAAAAGGCGCATGAACGCGATCCGTCTTTTATGCTTGGTTTTGTTCCCGACTGCGACGGCGATCGCGGAAACCTTGTTATATGGGACGATACGTTAAATCGCGCCAGAGCTTTAGAGGCGCAGGAAGTTTTTGCGCTTTCCTGCATTGCGGAATTTTCCCACCTTGTTTGGACAGGCGAATTTTCATACGATGGAGACGGTAAAGCGCTCGCCAAGGCTGCAATTGCAATAAACGATCCGACATCAATGCGCGTGGACAAAATAGCAGAGGCTTTTGGCGTTTGTGTTTTTCGCGCGGAAGTGGGCGAAGCAAATGTCGTAACCCTTGCGCGCAATTTGCGCGAAGAGGGCTATCTTGTGCGCATTTTGGGCGAAGGTTCCGCCGGAGGAAACATTACGCATCCTTGTGCGGTGCGCGATCCGATTAACACGGTTCTTGCAATCGCCAAATTGCTATCGGTTCGCGCGAGCAATGGAAAACCGGGTCTTTTTGAAATTTGGTGCAAACATTCGAAACAAAATGACAAATACAGGGAAAATTTTTCGTTAGCCGATATTATTGCAAGCCTTCCGCCGTTTGTCACAACTCCCGCATACAGCAAGGACGCAATTCTTCGAATTAAAACGCAGGATCATGCTATACTAAAAGACCGTTATAAGGAAGTTTTTCTGCGGGAGTGGGAAGAGCGCAAGGAAGAATTAAAAACGCGTTTTGGCATAACGGCATGGGAAGCCATTGCATATAACGGTACGGCGCAAAAGCGCAATTTGGATCGTTTTGGCGAGGCAGGAAAGGGAGGGTTAAGAATCCTCTTTTTTAACAGGGAAGGGGAATATGCCTGCATCTGGATGCGCGGTTCCGCCACAGAGCCTGTTTTTCGCATAATGGCGGACGTTTTCGGCAGCGACGCAAGCGTCGAACGGTGGTTGCTAGATTGGCAAAGAAAGATGATAATGGAAGCAGACAGCAAATGAGAAATAAGGAATAAGGAGTTATATATGGGTATACGCGGTGAGGTTTTTTCAAGCACGATAAGTTTGCCAAACAGGACGTATTTTTTTAATGTTAAGGAGAACCGCGTCGGCGACTTATACCTCAACATCGTAGAAAGCAAAAATCGCGACAGTGGCGGTTTTGATCGTCAATCGGTTATTTTATTCGCAGAGGATCTTCAGGAATTTTTAAAAGGCTTTGATGAATCTTTAAAAGTTATGGAAAAAGCCATGCGCGAAAAAAAGCACACGGGAACTGCAAAAAGCGTGACAAAGCGCGAAGCAAAGAGCGAACACGGCGAACGAAGTGACCGTTACGATAAAAATCGCCGCGACGACAAGCCGCCGCGTGAACGCAGTGACCGCGCAAGCCGCGATCATGTTCGTCGCGATGGAAAACCGCCGCGCGAACGAGGCAGCCGCGAAGGAAAACCAATGCGCGAAAGAGGCAGTCGCAGCGAAGGACGCAGCGATAATTATCGCAGTGGTCGCGGCGAACGAAGTGAACGCAGCAGTGCAGGCCGAGGCGAACGCAGTGAGCGAAGCAGTGCAGGCCGAGGCGAACGCAGTGAGCGAAGCAGTGCAGGCCGAGGCGAACGCAGTGGTCGCGAACGAAGCGGACGCGGCGGCGGTGAAAAAGGGTTTAAAGGAAAGAAGAAGGTTGTTGTAAGAAAGAGGGATTAAGGCCTCTATGGGAAAACCCTGAAGGGGAGTAAAAAATTATTATTCCTTAACGTTAAAACTCATTCTCTGAATGGGGCTTGGTCCGTATTTTAAGACAGCTTCGCGGTGCGCCTGCGTGGGGTAGCCCTTGTGATGTTCGTAGCCGTATTGAGGATATTGTTTTGCCATTTCGTCCATGTAAGCGTCGCGTTCTGTTTTTGCAAGGATGGAGGCGGCCATCACTTCGGGGACTTTTGCGTCCGCTTTGACTATGGCTGTGCAGGGAACGTTTATTTTCGGGCAATAAGTGCCGTCTATTATTACGTCTATATTTTCACCTAACGGGAGAGAGCGGGCGGATGCGGCTTTTTTCATCATTTCGTCGTATGCGCGCTTCATTGCAAGAAGGCTTGCCTGTAATATGTTGATGTCGTCAATTTCCGTATGCGATGCCCAGCCTACGCCCCATGCAAGCGCGTCGGTGCAGATGATTCTCTGCGCTTCGTATCGTTTTGCCGCAGAGAGTTTTTTTGAATCGTTTAAAATGTAAACCGGAAACTTTTTTCCCAAAATGACGGCGGCTGCGCAAACGGGACCTGCAAGCGGACCCCTTCCCGCTTCGTCAATTCCGCATATCAGGTGAATATTTCTGTCTCTTTCGATGCGTGTTAATGTCATTTTGCTTCCGTTATTATATTGAGCGCGTCTTTTAAACTGTCATCCCTTTTGTAATAATGCGTATGCAATTCTTCTTCTGAAAGCCCCATAAGTTCATGGCTCATGTAATGTATCCATGAGCTTTCATCGTGAACCGAAGCTTCGTGTTTTCTGCACCAGTAATCGGGCTGATAAAGAAACTGTTCTTTTTTGTCATGGAAAAATTTATAATCATGAACCGCGATTTTCAAATCGTCACGCGGAATTCCTTTCTCTGTTATTATGTGTGCGAGATGATTAATCGTTCTTCCGCTGTCAAAAATATCGTCTATTAACAAAACCTTGTCACCGACGCGAAGATGCTCGGGCGAATATGTCCAGCCGTCCACCTTGATTTTGTGCGATTTTGCAACATCGGTGTACGAGCGCGCAACGACAGCCGCGTAATATACCGGCCGCCTTGTTTTGCCATGTAACGAACTTTCAAGAACAATTTTAAAATATTCGCTTATGATGTTTCCAAGGTACGCGCCGCCCCTTAGCGAAACATAAATTACATCGGGGATAAAACCATCAGCGTAAATTTGATGCGCAAGTTTGATGGCGTTATCCCTTACAATGTCAAACTGAAGAAATTCTTTTTTCATGACAGCCTACCTTTTAATAATTTTTGGCGAGCGGAAAAAGCCGAAGAAACTGCCGCACAAACCGCCGATTATATGCGCAAATTGAGAAATATTGTCATCGTTCAAACTGTTAAAAAGCTGAACGCCCATATATAAAATCAAAACAAGAATGAACGTTAAGGGAATTTCGCCTTTTGAAAAATTCGTAAACGAAGATAATAAAATCATCATGAACACAACGCCTGATGCTCCCAAAAGAAAACTTTTAAACAAAAGCACGTTTAAAACTCCCGTTACAAGCGCTGTAATCAGCGTCATTATAAAAAGGGATTTGGAACCGTAACTTTCTTCCAGCATTGGTCCTATTAAAAGTATTAATGTAAAATTGGAAATTAAATGCGTCCAGTTTGCATGACCGCACACATGCGTAATGAGAGTAACCCAGTGATTTATGCTTTTTGGGTTAAAATGATCTTTTCCCGGAACCATAAACCAAGTTTCTATTAGACCGGGAAAAATCGATTTTGACAATAATAGAATCGCCGCGCAAAAAAGAGTAAATGTCAAAACTGTCGGCGCGTTGTATTTTATTCTCATATATCGATTTCCATCTCCACAGGGCAGTGATCCGAACCCAAAACATCAGGTCTTATTATGGAGGATTTAACCGACGAAAGAAAATCCCTGTTTACGCAATTGTAATCGATTCTCCATCCGATGTTTTTTGCGCGCGCCTGACCCATGTACGACCACCATGTATAATGATTTTTTTCGTCGGGATGAAAATGGCGGAATGTATCGACATGTCCCGCTTCTAAAAATGAAGTCATCCATGCGCGTTCTTCCGGAAGATACCCTGCGCTTCCTTCATTTTGTTTGGGGCGCGCAAGATCGATCGGGGTATGCGCGACATTGTAATCGCCGCAGAGCAAAAAGTGCCTGCCGTTTTTTACAATTGATTTGCAGAGTTTTAAAATTGCGTCATTGAATGCAAGTTTGTAATCGAGCCGTTTTCCCGCATCCTGAGAATTGGGAAAATACGCAGTTATCAAAGTAAATTTTTTGTATTCGGCGACAAGGACGCGCCCCTCGTCGTCAAAATCGCTTTTTCCCAAAAAACGCACATTGTCGGGTTTTATTTTTGTGTAAATGGCAACGCCCGAGTATCCTTTCTTTTTTGCGCTTGCCCAGAATGAAGAATATGAAGTGTTTGGCGGTTCGATAAAATGCGGAGCCAACTGCCCCGGCTCTGCCTTGGTTTCGTTCAGGCAGATAATATCCGGGTCTTCTTTTTTGAGCCAATCAAAAAAACCGCGTCCTTCCACCGCGCGGATCCCGTTCACATTCCATGTCATTATTCGCATAATGTATTATACACTATATTACCTTTTTTTCTATCCATTTGTTGCTTAACCAGCGTTTCATAAAAAGAATTCCGCGCGAAAGGAAGTCTGCGCCCATTGCAAGGTAAACGGCAACCGGTCCAAGCCCGATAACATACGCAAGGAAGTATGCAAGGCAGACCCTGACAAGCCACATTGTGCATCCTGCCACAATCATGACATAACGCGCGTCTCCCGCCGCTTTTAACGCGTTTGGAATGACGAACGAGGGACACCAAAAAAGAGTTGACGTAATGCAGTGAACCCTTAAAAACATTACGCACATATTATGCGCCTCTTGAGATAAATTAAAAATGCCGATTATCGGGTTCATGAAAATAATTATATTCACATTGATAAAAAGGTATGTTAAATAGGAAAGAAACATTATTTTTTTGGTGTATTTTTTCGCCGCAAGATAATCGCCGGCTCCGATACATTGCCCGACAATTATCAAAAGCCCCATGCCGTAGCCGCTTCCGGGCATAAAGGCAAGGGAATTTATCGTGGCTCCCACAGCATTAGCTGCAATTGCGGCGGTGCCGAATGCGGTAAATATGCGCGTGACAAGTATTTTTCCTATTTGGAACATGGACGATTCAAGACTGCTTGGGATGCCTATATTTAAAATGCGCTTTATCATGCTGCCGTCGAATTTAATCTTTGTTATGCCGCATAAATTTATCAGTCTTGTTTTGTCCTTTACAAGCAAATAAATCAAAATGGCTGCGGTTAGAATTCGTCCTGCAAATGTCGAAATTGCGGCTCCCGCAACGCCAAGCTTCAATCCGTAAATTAAAAGCGCATTTCCGGCTATGTTGAAAATGTTCAAAAAAATGACGGTTCTCATCGGCACTTTGGAATTTCCCATACATCTGAACATTGCCGCGCAGGCGGTGTACAGCGCAAGAAAAGGATACGAAAGCGCGATAAAAACAAAATAAATATCGGCGGCTTGCATTACGTCGTCTGCAATATTGCCGAAGATCGCCCTTATCATAAAGCGGCGCGCAATCAAGGTAAAAATCATCAGTATTAAAGAAATGATTACGCCGATATAAACAAGCTGCCTTGCGGAACTGCATGCGTTTTTATCGTCTTTGCGTCCAATGTACTGGCTTGCAACAACAGAACCGCCTGTTGCGATTGCGTTAAAAGCCGTAATGATTAAAAAATTAATCGTTTCCACAAGAGAAATGCCTGAGACTGCGTGTTCGCCGACAGAGCTTACCATCACCATGTCGACAATTCCAATCATAACGACAAGAAGCTGCTCTGCAATGAGCGGCCAAAAAAGGGTAAAAAGTCTTTTGTTGTTCCAGTCGACGGGCGTAAGAGTCAAAGGCGTATCAAGAGGAGAACTTCTTATTGCAGGCTCGTTAACGGTTATTGTTTGTTTTGTGTTCAAGGAAATTACCCTATTTATTTTTTACATGATTTGTGTTATTATTACAAGTATGGCAAACATGTTTGACTATTTGTCGTGGAGGGGCGATCTTGATTTTAATGCATCTCCTTTTAACGCGATAGACAATATTATTTTATCGCAGCTTTCTTATTTTACGCTTGACGGAATTGTGCCGACTGTGCAAGACAAAGGAAGCATAAGCGTTGCTCTTGCCGTCAGAATTTTCAACGAAAAGTCAAAAGAACCGGGATTCAAATTATCATCGCAATTTAAGGAAGACCCCGATTTAATCAGGGCTTTGGGCGCTTCAAAGAGATTTGGAAACTGCGAGCTTTTCGGATTCGTAAATCATATTGACAATGATATAGAAGTTCAATTTTCCGCGTTTTGCATTTCTACAAATGACGGTCATGCTTTTATGGTTTTTCGCGGAACCGATTCGTCGCTTGTCGGCTGGAAAGAAGATTTTAACATGTGTTTTATGGATGTTATTCCTTCGCAGATTTTGGCTGTTGAATATGTCGAAAAAATGGCGCCTTTGGTAAAAGGAAAATTAAGGATAGGCGGACATTCCAAAGGAGGAAACCTTGCCATATACGCTTCTTCCCATTGCAAAAAAAAGATTCAAAAACGCATATCCGAAATTTACAGCAATGATGCGCCCGGGTTTTCCGAGAAAGAAATTCAAAGCCCGGGTTTTTTGGCAGTTAAGGATAAAATAAAATCTTTTGTGCCGCAGTCTTCCATTATAGGAATGCTGATGAGAAACGGATGGAAGAACAAAATTATTCAAAGCAGCCAAAATGGCCTTATGCAGCACTGTCTTTATTCATGGGATGTGTCGTATAACGATTTCATTTATACGGACAAAGTTACCCCGGTAAGTCAAATAATTAACAAAACAATTCATGACTGGTTTATAAAGTATGACAATTCCAAACGCGAACATTTTATCGAGGCTCTTTACCATTTGTTAAATGCCGCCGAATTAAAATCGACAACCGATTTTGAGCATTCATGGTTTTCTGTAACAGGGCGCATACTCAAATCGTTAAATGAGGTGGATGAGCCTACAAAAAAAATAATCAAGGATACGTTAGGAGAATTGTTTCTTTCCATAGGAAAAAACATTGAGCCGTTTATGAAATCAAAGCCGAAGAATCAGGGATAATTATGAACAGGAAACTTATTTTTTTTATCATGCCGTTTTTGCTGTTGGCATTTCCGCTTAATGCGCAGCTTTTTCGCCCATTTCAGTCTTTTCGCGTTATCCATACCGAAAAGTTTGACATTATTTACCCTGACGAATCCGAAAATACGGCGCGTCTTTTATCAACCTATGCGGACATCATTTATAACGAAGTAAGCGAAATCCTGGATATTCAGGTTCCCGGAAGAATCCCTGTAACATTTGCGCCCAATACCGATTTGTTTAACGGTTATTACAGACCTATTCCAAGCCCTGGCATTGTTCTGTATGACACGGCAATGGATTTGGAATGGACAACTTTTGAAGATAATTTAAAGGGTCTTTTTCTGCATGAGCTGGTTCATGCGATTACGCTTAATACGCGTTCTTCTTTTATGAATGCATTGCGCAACGGATTTGGCTATTGGGCAACTCCTTCGTTATGGACTTCGCCTCTCTTTATGACGGAAGGGGCCACGATCAGTTTTGAAAGTCTTACGGGTTTTGGAAGGGCAAACGATCCTCTTACAAAACATGTTTTGCGGCAGGCAATTCACGAAAATAAATTTTTAACGCCTTTTCAGGCATCGGGCGTTTATGACGGACCCGGGCAAAACGGCGTCTTTTATGAATACGGCGGACTTTTTTCCGCTTGGCTTCAGAATGAGTACGGAATGGAAAAATACGCGCAGCTTTGGCGCGCAATGGGCAGCTTGAAAAGCACGGGATTTTCTTTTTTTGTATACCGCTCGGTTTTTTACAATGCATTCAGACGGACTTATGAATTTAATTTTATGGACGCATGGAATTCTTTCAGGGAATCGCTTGTTATAAATGATATCGAAGATGCTCCGGGCGAAATTCTTCCAGCGCAATATTCGTTTTTAACAAAAAAAAGAGGGTCTTTTAGCGCGCTTGCCGCAAGAGGCGGCAATGTTTACATATTGGATGGCGGCGAAGAAAAAATCCGCGTTTACAATGAAGAAACGGGAAGGGTAAGGGTATTTGACACATCTTCAATCAATTCAAACGATATTGACGTTTCTCCGTGCGGGAATTATGTTCTTGTGTCTGGATATCACGTAACGGGAAGCATGTTCAGCGCCGTTGTTACAGAGCACAGAGTGTCTTCCGGTTTTGTTACAGGAAGAAGACTTAACGGAATATACAAGGCAAGATATTTCAGGGACGGCGTAATCGGCATTGGAAGGGAATTGCACAATAACCGCATCGTATTCATGGATTTTAACGGAAACACGGAAGTGCTTTTTCAGGGAAACGAAAGGCTTATGTTCTCGGGACCGCAGGTTGTGGATGACGACAGGATTGTCTTTATCGCGGCAAGAGACGGCATTCGGGAGCTTATGCTGTACAATTACGCCACAGGAGAGCTTTTTCGCATAGAAAACACAAACGATAACAACGAATATTGGAAATACATGCGCGGCTTGAATGTTTCGGACGGAAATATTTTTTTTAGTTATAATTCCGATGACAGAATGTACAAGCTGGCGGGCATTAATGCCGATTCCATGAGGGCGACATTCAGCGGCAGGGATTTTTCGGGCGGCGTTTTTAACCCTGTCGGCACGAACGGAAATATTTATTACCGCGCAAATTTCTTTTCAGGCGACAGCATTCTCCGCTTTCCCGAAACCGTGGAAAATCTGACAGGGACAAACGCCGCATTAAAACTGCAGGCAGTGCCGTGTGAAAATTACGGGAAAACCGCATCTCCTGTTTTGAATTCAATTCAGATTCCCGAAATCGAATCGAAACCTTACTTTGGAATCCGTTATATGAACCCGTTTGATTTTTGGCTGCCCATGCTTTTATTGAGTCTTTCTTTGGATGAAGACATGAATTTTAAATATACTTACGGATTGGGTCTTTTTTCCATGATAAATGATCCTACAAACAGAAATGTTGTAACCATGCTTATTTATGCCGATATTTCAAATCTTATGCTGCGCGTAGATGCGTTTTCATTTCAGACAACCGTTCCCGGTTTTCCCGTTGCGCTGGAATTTGCCGATTACGTTGATGAATCTTTTGGGTATATACCGCGAAGAATTACAAGCATAGGATTGGGCGCAGGGTTTTCATTTATGCCCGGGCGTGTGTCTTTCGATATTGGGCTTGGCGGTTCTTATGTGAGCGTGGCGAATGACAGCGGCGGCATAAGCGCCTATGAATGGAAGCAATCGGGTCACGCGGCGCAGTATTATTTGACATTTTCCATGTCAAATAGAATTAAAAGACAGCATGAATTTTTTGGAACGGGAGCCGCCATGTCAATACGCGGATTGAATGTTGCCAATCTTTCGCAGCAGCAGTTTTTTAATCCAAGAGCGGAAGCGCAAGTAAGGTTCAGCGCCGAGACAAGGTTTCCCCTGAATTTCAATTTTTACGGAGCGGTGGACGAAGACGGAATGAATCTTTACGGCGCTTCGCGTTATTATACAGATACATTGTTTAAGGATCATGCGTCAATTGAATATGCAGACGATATTGGTTACAATCTTTCGTGGATTTGCGGAGGGGAAATTTCATTGGGGCTTTTTTCATGGGAAATTCAAAAAAATATTTCCCATTTGTATTTTAACAGGATAACAGGGACATTGTCTGTCAGAAATGTGTTGTATGACGCAAGCGGTATCAATAACGCCGCAGGAATCAGTTTGGGCAATCTTAATCTTGCGCAGTCTCTTGTTTTAAAACTCTCTTTGGTGCCTACGATTCTTCCCATAAAAACGTCTCCCATTTCATTTGAGGTTTACGGTTACGGCGCATGGCTTTTTTCCAACACGATTACAGGCAGCGGAAACCAATTTGTATTTGGCATGGACGTTAAATTTTCCTTTTAACTACATTAATGGCGCAAAAACCCTAAGCGCGTCCTGAATGACCCGCTGAACTGCGTTACGCGAACAATCCTTAAGCGTAATAAGCTGCGAAGCGGGCAGGGTGCCCAAAAAATCCTCTTTGACGGCGGCAATGGTTTTGCTTGAATAAATTAATACACCGCACTCAAAATGAAGATACAAACTGCGAAAATCAAGATTGGTTGTGCCTACTGTCGCAATGTTGTCGTCTGCAACAAATGTTTTTCCGTGGTTAAATCCGGAGGTATATTCGTAAACCTTTACGCCAGCCTGAATGAGCCTGCGGTAATATGAACGCGAAGTAATGGCGACGATCCATTTATCCCAACGGTGAGGCGTTATTATCCGCACATCCACGCCGCTTTTTGCGGCAAGCGTCAATGCGGAAAGAAGATTGTCGTCGCAGACTAGGTAGGGCGTGTTTATGTAAACGTATTTTTTCGCCTGATTTATAATTTGAATATAAACGTGTTCTCCGACGTTTTCCTTGTCAATCGGCGTATCGCCGTAAGGCTGCACATAACCCCATTCTTCGTAACCTTCCGCAACGCCTTCCGCGGTGTATTCGATCAAATTGTCCCTATGCGGATAAAATTGCGCATAATTGTCTTTTTCCTTAAAGCCAAGGTTCCACATCTGCAAAAAAATCAGCGTTAACGACCATGCCGCGTCTCCTTCGATCATTATGGCGGAGTCTTTCCAGTGGCCGAAACGTTCTACCGCATTGATATATTCATCGCCGATATTCAAGCCGCCTGTAAACGCAACTTTGCCGTCTACAGAAATTATTTTTCTGTGGTCGCGGTTGTTTTGAAGCGAAGAAACAATCGGTCTGAATTTGTTAAAAACAAATGTTTTAATTCCCTTTAGTTTAAGCGTCTTTTGAAAATTGGAAGGAAGGGTAAAAAAGCATCCCATGTCGTCATACATGATGCGGATATCAAGACCTGCTGCGGCTTTTCTTTCCAGTATCGTCATAATGGAATTCAGCATTAAGCCTTCTTTAATGATAAAAAATTCCAAAAAAATGTATTTTTGCGCTTTTTCCATTTCTTCAAGCACCCTGTAGTAATACGATTCTCCCGACGGGAAATATTCCTGCCTTGTATTTCCGTAAACGGGAAACCCTGCGCACTCCTGCAAATAATGCGCGTGCGTTTTATATTCGGGGTATGTTTGAACAAGTTCGTCAAGCCTGTTTCCCGGAAGATAGAAAGCTTCGCGGCTGTCGTGTATATTCTTAAAAAGAGCCATTCTTAATTTTTTTGGATTTGACCAAATATTCAGCACAATATAAAGTATTCCGCCAAAAAGGGGAAACAGCAAAATCAGAAAAATCCATGTCAGCTTGTATCCCGCTTTTTCGTGTTTGTTGATTATGATAATGCTGACAATTACGCTTAGAACCATAAGAATTCTGTAAGAATATTCCAATAAAATTCCTGTTCCCGCGATTAAAAAAAAGAAAAGAGCTATCTGCGCAAGAAGAACCAATACAATCAAAAGCCTTCTTCTGAATGCGAACCTAATCCTGTTTTTAAATCTCTTTTTACTCATCCGCCTAAACCGGCCACGCGCCGGCTCCCTTGCGCAGCACTTTTATTTCATCCGCGCTCATGTCAAGTATGGTGGAAAAGATTCTTTCTCTTTCTTCTCCGCCGTCAAAAATCAAATCGAGCCCTTCGATATCTTCAAGTTCCCATCCGCTTTCAAAAAGCTGATCCTCCGGGATCGGAGCCAGTTCTGTGTCCGCATCTTCATCGTCAGTCAACTCCAAATCGCCGTTTTTTATCATACTTCTTTTTGCCGTTATTGAGTAAAGCGGATTGTTCAATGTTTCGATTAATCGTATTGGAACAGGATAATCGGGAATGCGCACGCCCAATTCCTTGCGGCGAATGTCCAAAAATTTTTCGGTACCGGGGAGAGTTTTTAAAATAAAAACATAAGGCCCCGGCGAGAGCGATTTTATCAATCTGAAACGCGAATTGTCAACGCTGCAAACTTCGCCGAACTGTGAAATGCTGGAGCAAAGAAGGGTAAAATGCCTTTCGTCCCTTTCTCCCGAGAGCTTCCTTAATTTTTTTATTGCGCTTGACGACTTGATTGAACAGACAATGCTCCAGCTTGTATCTGTGGGAAGCGCAATAAGAGCGCCGTCTTCCAGCATTCGCGACGCTTTGCCAAGCGCCCTGTCGTCAATATTTGAAGGAACAATATACTCAAGCATAAATATTTACGGCACCCATAATAATTTATCGGGCGCGGATTCTTTTAGGAAAACATTTTCATATCTGCCCGAATGTTTATTATTTTCTTTTTCGGGAAAATATGTCTGCATAAAAAACCAAATAACATCAGCCATAATGTTTGCCGAGTCGGTCGGCGCGTATCTGTACCAGATTTCTTTTTCTTCAAGGATTTTTTTTGCATTCTCGTCGTTCTTGCAAAGCTCGGGATCCGTTATCCTGCGAATTTCGCTTCTAAGCCCGCCGTAATTTGTCTGGCCCACAACAAAGAGACGCAGACGTTTTTTCTCGTCCATCCAGTAAATCTCAAAAACGCCGGCAAGCGACGGCACCCTGGAGATGATGTCATATTTGTCCGCCTTGCAAAGAGGGGACCATTGGACAAAGTAATAAACGTCATCCTGCTTGACTGTCTCTGTAATACCGCATTTCATGGCTCATTGTACCATGTTTTTATGGTGCCAGCCTAGGTAGCAGCTACCATACCTAAATTATTTATTCAATGTATGAAAAACCATACAGTTAGTGGTAATATACGTTAAAACCGTCAAGGTCGATCAAACCTAAGTCCTTATGTAACATAGATTTAGGTATATTTTTACAAATAATGACGGACTTGGCACGAAATTTGCTATATAAAAGATGATCCTGACGGGTAGGATTTTGTTAATATCCGTCGAAGATCAGGAGGATAATATGCAGAAAAAATCGATAAAATCGAGCGATAACCTGCTTGATATGTATTTCAAGCAGATTAAGGTTTTTCCCCTTTTATCCTTTGAAGAGGAAATGGTTTTGTCCAAAAAGATACAAGACGGTAAAACCGACGCCCTGCATAAACTTGTAAACTCGAATTTGCGGCTTGTCATTAAAATTGCGGGATTATTCAATGTTCCCGACATTCCGATATTGGATTTGATTCAGGAAGGAAACATCGGTTTGATTCAGGCCGCCAAAAAATTCGATTACCGAAAAAATGTGCGCTTTTGCACTTATGCGAGTTTTTGGATTCGCCAGTTTATAAACCGTTTTATTTCCAACAAGCGCCGTCTTGTCCGTCTTCCCCAGCGCAAGGAAGAAGTCCTTAAAAAAATACAGCGCACATACCATATACTTTGTCAGAGTCTTATGCATCAACCCAACAATTATGACATTGCAAAGGAATTGGGAATTTCCGTTCATGATGTTGACACATACATTAATATTTCGGCCGACTCGCTTTCATTTGAACAAAATATGAATGACGATGAAAATATCAGCGCAGTTGACATTCACGAAGATTACACTTACTGCCCCGAGCGCAGTTTGATGAAGCAGGCTTCCCATGACAGCACAATGCGCGTATTGGATAATCTCAAAGACAGGGAAAAAAGCATTTTAAGCTACCGTTATCAATTAAACGGCTGCGAACGTCATACGTTAAGGGAAATCGGCGACAAACTTGATATTTCCCCCGAAACTGTCCGCCAGATTGAGCAGCGCGCCCTTCGCAAAATACGCAATCATGCGAATGAATTGCGCGAATGCATGTATGTGGAAGCAATGTGATTGGATACTTGCCGTCATTAAAAAAAACATGGCATAATAATTAACATTACCACACTATGAAATTATATAAGAGCGCACATAAAAATGCTTGCAGGCTAAATGGCTCTGGCATTTATTTACGCAGCCGCTAGCTGACATTATCAACGCAGACCATAGACGCCCGCAAACCTTTTTACTTGCGCTCCTTCAAGTAATTATTAAGCGTACGTGCGATTAATAATGATAAATGATCATGCTTTTTTTTTATGGTAATAATTTTGAATAAATAATTCTAAAATATTTGTCAATTGATGTAAACTGAACATGATTTTATTCCTTGCTGTTGATTATATCATTAATTTTATTTATGTGCACAGGAATAAGAAGAATTTTACCACGAACCATCACTAACAAAAACCTATGGTTCTTACACGAACCTGTTGTCCGTAATTTTGTCTGATCAACCTTTCGTAATTATTGGGCAGAGCTTATCAAATTGATGACATTTAGTCTTTGTTGATCAGGTAATTTTGAGAGAAGGCTTATTATTTCATTTACTTCGCTTTCATGTTCTTTTGTCTCGTCTATAAAAAAGCGGTAGGGTTCTATATTTAACTCTTTCCCCAATTTTTCGATTAATTTTAGTGACGGGAACCGCCGTCCTATCTCTATTTCGGCTATATAATTTGGCGAGGTATCACATAATTCTGCCAATTTCATTTGTGAAAAACCTCTGGAATTCCTGAATTTCCTTAAATTCAAGATAAATACTTGCTTTAAGCCCATACTATATATACTAAATGCCTATAAAAGCTATTGACTATGGACAAAAGGACAATATATACTTGTCAAATAGCCTTATGATTTTTGGCTCAATGTTTGGATGCTTGATTATTTTGGAGAAATGATGCAAAAAAGGCTGGTTTTTTCTACTGTAGCTGCTGTCTGTATAGTACTCAAATTGCAAATAGTCGCTGTTTATGCTCAAACCGCATTCGATGTCGAAGAATCGGTATTAAGGTTGGAAACCTATCTTGTCAGCAGTACAACACAGATGACCCGTGGCGGTTCTCAACCGGACTGGGTAAACGATCCGTATTCAATCTACCCGAGAGATCATTATATTGCAGCTATCGGTTCAGCTTCCGATCGCAATCAAGCCGAGGCAAGAGCTTTCACGGCGTTAGCTGCTATTTTCGGACAGTCGGTGCGTTCTGAATTTACCGTCACTACAATGTATACAGAAGCGATTAACAGAGGCGTTATTACAGTTTCCGAAAATACCGGCGTTCGGGATATGCTGACAACGGCAGTTACTCTTGACAGGCTTATCGGCGCAGAAATAGGAAATATTTGGGATTCCAGGCGCGGCACCGTATATGCGGTTGCTTACATGGAAAAAGCAAGAGCCGTTTCAATTTATACGGATATAATTACCATTAACAACCGTAATATTGCGCAGCTTGTATCGATGAGTGAAAGCGAAAAAAATACTTTATCAGGGTTATCCCGTTACAGGTTATCTGCGCTTATTGCAGGGATTAATGCAAATTATGCCGCAGTAGTCACACTATCAGGCGGTTCGACTTCGTCATTAAATATAAGAAGCGTTGATTCATTGAACATGGAAGCGGCAGAGATCGTTAGAAATATAACAATTGCGGTAAGAGTTACAAATGATCGCGCCAATCGTGTACAGGACGCATTTGCAAGGGTTTTAAGTTCTGAAGGATTCAGAACAAGAGGAAATAATCCGCTGTATACATTGGAAGTTGATGTGGAAAAAAGCGAAATTTCCTTTCATGGAAACAATTTTATTTTTTGCAGAATGGAAGTAAGCGCAAATCTGATAGAAAATCAATCAGGTTCTTCAATGTTCCCTTTTAATTTTAATTTAAGGGAAGGACATGCCAATTATGCAAATGCGGAAGCTGCGGTTTTCGCAAGAGCAGAAAGAGAAATTCATGAAAAATTTTCCGTTTCTCTGCGTGAATATCTTTTGTCATTAATGCCATAAGAAAAATATAAAAGTTTTTTATAAAACTTTGATTATAAAAGGAGTGTATAAATGAAAATTTTCCAAGTATTATTTGCTGCCATTGCAGTTATGGCGCTTGTATTAGGATGCGGTTCAGGTCCTTCTGCAACTCGGCAGAATGCGCCGGAATGGTTAAATGAACTTCCGCCCCAAGATGTTTTTTGGGGAATAGGTTTTGCAAAGTTGCAAAATGAGAACCTTGCAAGAGAAACAGCCATGTCTCGCGCCAGACGTGATGTCGCCGCTCAATTAAGTTCATTGGTTCAAAGCATGCTTACGGATTATGCAAAAGAATCGGGTACATTGGGAAATACCGCTTCGATTCAATCAATCGAAAGAGTTTCGCAAGAATTAATAAATGTAAATCTTGCCGGAGCTTCCCCAAACGCACAGGTAAGAATGGATGACGGCACATGGTGGGTACGCGTTTCTTTCGCCAAACCTGACGCTCAAAGAGTAATTAATGATGTTTTTGCAACGGAAGCGTCGCGTTATGCCGATTTTAAGGCCAATGAAGCGTCCAGAATGATGCACGATCGCATCAATCAAACGCAGTCAAGACCTACGCCAAGATCAGAGGATTGACAAGATGTATAAATTTCCTGTCATTGTTTTACTGTTAATTATTTCATTTAACGCCACAGCTCAAGTTGATGTAAATGACGCTTTATCGCGTATGGATAGAACGATAAATACTTCACAAGATGAATTTACCATGCAGGATATTTACTTTCTGGGAAGAGCGGTATCTGCGCATTTGCTGAACAATTATCGGCTATATACTGAAAATCGCGCGTTAATTGAGTATCTTAATTTAATATGCAGCGCTCTGGCAATAAATTCACCCCATCCAAATTGGTTTAACGGTTATTATGTGATGATTCTTGATACCCGTATAATAAACGCTTTTGCAACTCCTGGCGGTCATATATTCATCTCTCGCGGATTTCTGGAAATAGTTACATCGGAAGACATGTTAGCTGCGATTATCGCCCATGAGATGGCTCATATTCAGCTAAGGCATGGTATTGCGGTTATTTCACATTCAAATCTTGTTCAGAATCTTAATCAAGAACGGCAAAGATTAAGTCAAAATTTGAATAATGAAGCGCAACAGCAGTTGTTCACAGCGGCAGTAGGAGAATTTACCCAATCTCTGTTCAGCGGAGGTTATTCTCAGTTACAGGAGTTTGAAGCGGATTCAACAGCTTTTAATTTGCTTCTCTTGGCAGGTTACAATCCTGAAAGCCTGATTGATTTATTTGGAATATTGGGAAGGCTGCAGGGAGATCAGCGCGGAAATTTAAACAGCACACATCCTTTACCTTCTCAAAGGATTGAAAATTTGACAAGACAAAGAAGAATTGCCAATAGAACAGGTAATAATACTATTGTCAGGAGAGAAAGATTTTTAAGGGTGATGGAGCGGCAGGAATGATTAAATATATTTCCAAGGAGTCTATAAATGAAAAATAAGTTTTTATTTGTTTTTCTGTTTTTAATTGTTTTATCCGTTTATGGACAAACAAGGGGAACAGTATCGCTTGATGATGCCATTCATAATTCGGCGCAACGGATTCAAGATGGACTTGAAAATCGTTCCACCGTTATAGTTTATCAGTTTTTATCCCAAAACAGAAGATTATCGGATTACATTTTAAATGAACTGTTTAATTTTCTTGTTAATTCAAACAAGTTCATTGTTCTTGATCGCGGTTCACGGGATGTTGTAAATGCAGAATTGGATTTTCAATTCAATCAAAGCGCCGGAATGATAAGTGATGACAGTCTTGCGAGTCTGACAAGAAGAATCGGTGCGCAGGCAATTATTACAGGGTCGCTTGATGATACGGGGGACGAATATCGCTTTAGAATAAGAGTGATAGGAACAGAAACAACAGCGGCGATAGTATCTTATGTTGTACGAATTAATAAAAATGACAGACGGATTACGGCTTTTACAGGAAGAGAACGAAGTGCCGGAGAAAAAGCGGGAACAGGCGCATTAAACATTATTTTGGGGCTTGGCTCTTACATTGAAAGAGACATATCCGGCGGCATTACAATTACGACAGGTTATATTGTATCTGCAGGGCTTATATATATAGAAGCAACAATGCTTGATTGGGACAGTCCCTTTGTCGGCATTCCTGCTACAGTTGGCGCTGTTACTTTGGGGTTAACGATTGTGTACGGTTTTGTAAGACCTTTTATATATAAACGATCTCCTGGATTAACATATATTTTTGATAATACCCAAATTGGAATTGTATACCCTGCAAACAATTTTTACTTAAACAATAATATGGGGTTTCAAATAACTCATACAATCAGGTATTAAGAGGGCAAAACAATGAGAAAATTTCAATCCATTTCATTTTTAGTCATAATTTTCTGTATCGCGCTTTCCGGTTGCGATTTCATGGCAGAGCTTTTTCATGGACCAAAGCCGGAACCTGAGAAAGTTCCGCGAATTACCGTAATGCAAGGTGATAATTTTATCAATAATTCCGGCGATTTTAATTTTAATAAAACAGGATTAAATATATCCAAGTCTTTTAAATTCACTGTTAATAATACAGGAGAAGCAGACTTGGTTTTTAATTCAATTGAAAGTAATAAGATAAAATTATTGGATAACGAAACAGATTATTTTTCAGTTCAACTTCTATCTTCTTTAGGAACTATTGTTCCTGGTAATTCAATAGAATTTGAATTACATTTTAATCCAGCAATGAAAGGGAATAATTATAGTGCTATTGTACAGATAGAAACAAATTGTCGAAGTAATCCTGATTTCTCCTTTGTTATATTTGGTAGTTGCGCTGAAATAAAAACAGAAATAATAACACTTACTACATCTTTAAATTTTGACAGTGAAGGAATTACAAATATATATCCTGTAACTGTAGATATATATGCAGGCGGAGCAGGCGGTGGCGGTGCTGGTGGACATTGGCGAGAAGGTGGGAATTTCGGTCTTCTGTCAGATTACTATAGTGCAGGCGGAGCAGGCGGTGGAGGCGCAGTTGTTTACAGGAAAATTGAAATATTTTCAAATACTACATTTGAAGTGTCTTTGGGTAATGGTGGAGGAAATGGGAATGGAGGAGTAAGCTATTATAGTAATAAACCACCATTAACTGGCAATAACGGTAATGATGGTGGAAATACAACTATAAATTGGAATGGAGGTGCAGTTGGATCAATAATAGCGGCAGGTGGAAGAGGGGGAAAAGGTGGTGGACCAAACACCATTGGAACAGGTGGAGAAGGTGGAAGTTTTTCACAAAGCGGCGCTAACAGTGGTGCTAATGGCGGTGCTAGTGGGACCAATGGCAGTGCCGGAACTCAAGCTGGTAGTGGTATCAATTCATCATTCCAAGGAAGTAATACAAATGTAGGGATTGGAGGTAGTTTTAATAACTATAGTGCTGGAAATGGAGGCTATGGCGGTAATGCCAATAAATCTCCAGGGGCAGGTGGGGGAGGTGCAAATGGCGGTGCAAGAATTATTTTCACTTGGTATGAATAAATTTTTATTAAAGGAAGGAATAAAATGAAAAATAAATTAGGTTTGATTTTAGGGATTGTATTATTCTTTGGTGTTTTTGTGCCATGTTATTCTCAAAGCACTTCATCGGCCGCTCAAACATATTTCAATCAGCTTCAAAGCAAAAATAACGTACATAATCAACAGATCGATTATATGCAAATAATCATAATAATAGTAGGAATATGCATATTGTTATCGATAATTAGCGCCATAGCCTCCAATAAATCATGGACTTATAATTATAAAAACAACACTATTGTTGTAAAGAATACAGTTTCAACATGCGAACTTTTAATTGATGGACAGTTGCATGATAAAAAAACATCCGCTCTTTCAACTCAAATGACATTACAAAGCAAATTAGAAAGCGGAGAAGAGGTATCTGTTCATGTGGGAGGCGGTTGGTTTGGCATTGATTGTAATATGCGAATTGGTGGAAAAATTATCCGACATATAAACAAGTAAGAATTTGGCTATTTCATTTCCTCTCCCTACCGCAGCGAGTCAAAATACGCCGCTACAAAAATTGCGGGGCTGTTCCAGTAAATTGCTATTTCATTTGCAGACGCTGTCCATGTGTAATCGATAAACGATTTGGCAGGCGGTATGTCAACGGGTATGAATTTTTTGCAGGTTGGGTCCTGAAACCGTTTGTTCGGACCGCCTGAAACAAGTCCCGGCACGGGATCGTCTATGTTATCTGCAAATGAAGGTCTGTGGTGCGGATAACGGTATGCGTTTTCGCCGAAACCCGTGACAAAACTGTAACCGGTTGAATTCATTCCAAGCATGTAATCCAACTGCGACTGAGCCGCGTTTTTGTATTTGTCTTCGCCCGTCAGCAATTTGGCGCATATTAAAATTATGGCGTTATTCATAATCGGCATTATGGAGCCCCAAACATATTCTTCGGGGTCAATCGCTGTGCCGTATCCGCTTCGCAGATGTTTTTCCATGATAATGTCCGCAGCATCAAGAAAGCGTTTGCGTATTTTATTAAAAAAGTCTTCGTCAAGATTCTTTGATGCAAAAAGACAGCATAAAGAACCAAACCCGCCCACATCGCGCCAACCCAGTTTGTAAATCTCGATTTTATCCGCCAATGAGATAATGAATTTCATGTAACGATCTTCTTTGGTTTCGCAGTACAATTCGCAGGCAGCCCAAAAAATTTCGTCTTCGCAGTTTTCATCGCCGTAGGCTCCCGACCTTGTGTCGGGAGGATTTGCAAAAGGTTCAAAATCGGGATTACGCATAAGCCAGTCCCACGCGCATATCGAAGCTTTAAGCATGCGCTCTGCAAATTCGCTGTCAAATTTTTTAAATACCCTGGCTCCTTGGGCAAGAGAGGCTGCAAAAGCGGCAGTTGCGGTATGTGTTACGCGAAACAAAAGAAGTTCTTCTTTGTCGTCTTCCGGCATGATAAAAGGCGCAAAGTAGCGCGTTGCAACTTTGTGATAAACTCCGCCGTCTTCGCGCTGCATTTTCATCATCCATTCAAGTTCATATCTGCATTCGTTTAAAATGTCAGGGACGCCGTTTCCGCTTTCGGGAATATTTAATATATCACAAAACGCATCGGGAAACAATTCATAGGCATAGAGCATATGGGAAACTGTTACAGCTCCGGGAACAACATATCTTCCATAATCGCCCGCATCATGCCAGCCACCCGATATGTCAAGAACAACGTTTGTATCATGAATAAGAGTGCCTTTTCCCGTATGACAGATTTTATGTTTAAAAAGACCGGCGTGTTTTTCTTCCAAAGCGCAGCCGCACCTTTGATAATACAAACCTTTTACAAGAGCGGCGCCAAGATCGCGGTAGGGACGTTCCTTTATTAAAAACCTTTTGCATAAACCGTCGGCAAACAAAAAATATTCCCCCGGTTTGTTTATGCTCGAAAAATCGACGACGCGGACAGTATCGCCCGAAGCTGCGTCATAAAACGGTTCTGTCAGGTTTGGTTCAAAAACAGTCTCGTTATCGGCGGTTACCACAAAGCAGCATTCGCCTTTTCCCGTGATAATTGCTTTTTTGGGCATTTTTGTGTCATAACCGGTTTGATTTAAATGTATCATTTTCGCTCTTTAACAGAATAATTGAAAAGGCCGTCAGTTTCAAGGGAGACTGACATCAAATTAAAAAATCATGTACAATAGAAAAATGATTGGCGAAAACGCGCTTGTTATCTATAAAAACAAACCTGCGCTTGTAAAAGAAAAAGCGGACGGTAAATATTCAATCGTTCTTGCCGACGGCGAAAAGGTAAAAGTGCGCGACAAGGATATCGAACTGATACATCCGGGGCCTGTTAAAAATTTTTCCGAGATCGAAGGCAGCCGCGCAGAGGAATCCGCAATCCGCGAAGCTTGGGAACTGCTTTTGGACGAACAGGGTGCGCCTTTGACAATTAAGGATTTTTCTTCCTTTATATACAACGAATACAAACCTTCTGCGGTTTATTCCGCTTTTTGCCTGCTTCGTGACGGAATTTATTTTTCAGGCACTGTTGACGCAATTACCGTGCGAAGCAGGGAAGAAGTTGAAGCGGAAATAACAAAAAGGGAAACATTACAGCGCGAAACAGGAGAAAGAGCGCAGTTTTTGGAATATTTAAAAAAATGCATAAAAAAATCCGTTAATGACGATGCGTGCGTTCCCGATGAATTAAAAAGCAAATGGGTAGGGTTTATGCAGGATGTAGAAGCGCTCGCTTACGGTAAATCCGAAAAAAGCCGCACATTAAGAGATTTGGGTATCGGCGAAACTCCCGAAGACGCGCATTGGCTTTTATTAAAAACAGGTTTTTGGACAACGGCTGTAAACCCTCATCCAAGCCGATTTGGTTTGTCGTTTTCTAATGCGCAGGCAGTACCCGATGCGCCAGATGCAAAAGATCGCGAAGACCTTTGCCGTCTTTCTTCGTTTGCAATTGACAATTCATGGAGCCATGATCCCGACGATGCCGTATCTTTGGAAACAACAGAAGACGGCAAAAATATATTGTATGTTCATATCGCGGATCCTGCTTCCACAATTGCTTTTGACAGTCCTGCGGAAAAAGAAGGAAGGGACAGGGGAGCGACTCTCTACCTTCCCGAATGTACAGTCCGGATGTTAGCTGAAGAAACGCTTCCCATGTTCGCGCTTGGGCTGTCAGAAAAATCGTGCGCACTCACCTTTAAACTAAATATAAGCGACAAAGGCGAAGTTACAAACACAGAGATTTTTCCTTCAATTGTAAAGGTGCGCCGCTTGACTTATGAAGGCGCGGACATCGAAATGGAAAAAGATACGCCCGACGGCATTAAGTTACGGGAAATATACGATTTGTCGCAAAAAATATTTGCAAGGCGCGTTTTAAACGGAGCCGTAAACATCGAGCTTCCCGATGTGCATATAGTTTCAGATAACGGCAATGTCACAATAGAACAGGAAAAGGCATGCCGATCTTCTTCTTTGGTAAGGGAATGCATGATTAGCGCAGGCGAAGGCACCGCAACATGGGCTGCATCAAGAGGGCTTGCCTTTCCGTATATCAGTCAGGAAGTTGAAATGCAGTCTGACCTCTCGGGAGTGACAGGTTATGCAGGTTCGATGCAGCTTCGCCGCTGCATGAGACCGCGTATTCTTTCCGTTAAACCCGGGCGGCATCAGGGGCTTGGTCTTGAAACATACACGCAGGTGACAAGCCCGCTTCGCCGATATACCGATTTGCTTGCGCATATGGAAATACGCGCGTTTCTTCGCGGCGACAAACCGTTTCCTGCAGATGAAATTTCGTCGCGTTTGGGTTACGGCGAAGCTGCGGCTGTTGCGACAGTTCACGCGGAAAGGGCTTCCAACAATCATTGGATAATGGTTTATTTATCGGGAAAAAAAGATTCGGTTTGGGAAGCTGTCGCAATCGAAAACAAGGGTAACCGCTGGTCTTTGCTTATTCCGTCTCTTGCAATGGAGACGCAGGCCGCTCTCAGCGGAAAAGTTTCGCCTAACAATAATATCAAATTGATTTTAAAATCCGTAAATATTGCAAAGGGAGAAGCTGTGTTTGTTCAGGCGCAGTAGGGAGGGGATATGTCTGTATTAACTGTTTCCAATTTATACAAACGGTTCAATCTGGAAGCGGGCTTTTTCGCCCGATTCGGACGTTTTGTAAATGCGGTAAACGATATTTCTTTTTTTATCGGCAAGAACGAATCATACGGTCTTGTGGGAGAATCGGGCTGCGGAAAAACAACAACAGCGCGAATGCTTGTGCGCATGTACGAATCGGACTCGGGCGAAATTATTTTCGATCATGGAAATGAAAAAACAAAAGTGGCGGAATTAAAAAAAGAAGCGCTAAGAAAATACCGCGAAAAAGTACGCTATGTTTTTCAGGATCCTGCAAGATCATTAAATCCCAGAATGAGCGTATACGAAGTGTTGGTTTCGGGTTGCAGACGTCCGTTAAAAAAAAGAGGCGTAACGGAAAAACAGTTAAAAATGAAGGCTGCGGCAATTTTGGAAGAAGTGGGTCTTCAGGAAAGCGACCTTGAAAAAAGACCTTCCGAATTTTCGGGCGGGCAACGCCAGCGAATTTCAATTGCCCGCGCTCTTTTAATGGAACCGGAAGTTTTAATATGCGACGAAGTGGTTTCCGCCCTTGACGTTTCGATTCAAGGTCAGATATTAAACCTGCTTATCGATATACGCGAAAAAAGGGACATCTCATTTTTATTTATCGCGCATGATTTAAAAGTGGCATGTTATTTTTGCGATCGCATCGGCGTAATGTATAAGGGCGAATTGATGGAAGAAGCAAGAGCAAACGATTTATACAGTACTGCACTTCATCCGTACACGCAATTATTGTTTTCGTCTGCGGCAGGACTCCCCGGCAAAGAAGAAAGCAAAGAAAATTATGCTCCGGAGCATAATGTTCCCGCAGAGATAAATGAAAACGCCTGTTCATTTGCGCCCCGCTGTCCAAAGGCGCAGGAAAGGTGTTATAAAGAACATCCCACGTTGAAAGAAATCGGCGCAGGACATTCGATCAGATGTTTTTTGATTTAAAGAGTCCAGAAGGAAAAGGTTTTTTGCAACAAACCGCACGAACAGGAACCTCGTTATGTTACTTCTTTCATTAATGAAAACATCTGTTCATATATTTTACCCATTTTATTTGGTGAGTATAAACAACCGTCAACTATCCATTTTTTTACAATATTCGTAAATCCTCCTCTCCAATATGCCATAATATAATCTATATTTTCCAACTTTAATATTTCTGACGCTGTGTATTGATATTGATATTTTTCATAGATTATTTCAAAATTAGTTAAAAACAAATCCAATAAATTTTGTTTGTATAATATTTGCAAATTTTCTTTCATAATTTCCAATGTTTTAAATATTGCCTTTGCAAATGAATATGTATCATTTATATTATATTGTAATATTATTTTTTCATATTGCCTGGAAACATTATGGATGCAATAGCCAATAACATCATCTTTAGATTTAAAATGTCGATAAAAAGTACGCCTGTCTACTTTGGCATTCTCTGCAATTTCAGAAATTGATATTGAATTTAATGGTTTTACAGCAAGCATGTCCAAAAGAGATTCACAAATCCATTCTTTTGACAACACGGCACTCGAATTTATCTTTTTATCCGTCATTCATTATACTCCTGTCACAAATAAGCCATTTTGTAGCACTTTATAAAAAAGAATTGACTTTTATATATATAAAACATAATAATCTAAATAAATATATGACACAAGTATCAGTTTGGAGGCAAGATGAAAAATGTATTATTCGTATTAATTTTAACTACTTTAACTTTAACAGGTTGTACAGGAACAAACCAAACGAGACAGACAGCAGTGGCTTTACAACAGAACAAAGCGTTGGAATTGTCATTTAATTTTACACGGCAGAGCGGACATGCGACCAATCAATTTGCGGTTTGGATTGAAGATGCAAATGGTCGGCATATAAAAACCATTTATGCAACACGTTTTACGGCTAATGGAGGTTGGAGACGCAGACCGGATGCAATTCCAAATTGGGTAAGGCAATCCAATATATCAAGTATGACAAAAGATCAAATAGATGTAGTAAGCAGTGCTACACCAAGGACAGGAACCCAAAATTTTATTTGGGATGGGACTGACAGTAATGGTATAATTGTTCCTGATGGAAACTATACATTATTTTTAGAAGGAACATTACGTTGGGAAAATCAAGTAATATATCGTGCTCCAATAAAACTTGGAGGGGGAACCGCATTAACTGAAGCAAGTGTTGAATATTCCGGTGATTTTATAACCGAACGTTCAATGATTGACAATGTAATTGTCCAAGTATTTAGGTAATTGTTTATTAAAGGAGAACATAAATACTGAAGTAATATATATAATGTGAAAGATTTTACGTCGTCTAACAAACGGTAACTGCTGCGGGTGCTGTCCGCGCCCTTGAGGTTCGAAATAACCTTAGGTTCTACGGCTAGATGTCGCTTAGAACTTTCGGTTCTTGCTCGCTCTCATGCCTCATTAACTCGGTGTATAAAAAAGTATACACATATGAAAAAATCTTAAAAAATACTTGACAAATACGATGTAATATCGTATGTTTAATCGTATGAAAGTAACAGCAATAATTTCAGATGAATTAGTAAATAATGTAAAGGCATATACCAGAAGTTCAACGGTTACAGAAGCTATAACAATTGCCTTAAAAGACTGGGTAGATATTTATAACATAAAAGAATTAAATAAAAAAATAATAGAAAATCCAATTGAAATTAAAAATGGACAAAGTATAAGGGAAATAAATCGAAATTTATGATAATACTTGATACATCAGTTTGGATTGAATATTTAAAAAACAATCAAAATTATTTTTCTAATATTTGCAAATTATTGGAAAGTGGAGAAATATTGGCTGTAGAATGTGTTTTTGGCGAATTATTACAAGGTGTTAAAAACAAAAAAGAAGAAGAAATAATTTTAAAATATTGGGAACATTTACCTAAGAAAAAATATAGAGATATAATTATTAAAGCAGGTATATATTCAAAAAATAATAAATTATTGGATAATGGTGTTGGTTTAATAGATTCGATAATTATAATGCATGGAATAAAAAGCAAATCAAAAATATGGACACTTGATAAGAGATTATTAAGAGTATTACCGGAAGAATTAAATTATGAAAAAAATCCCAACTTCACATAACAAACGATATGTGTCATAATATTTCAAGAAAAGTAATATAAAATAATTATTGACATAAAAAATAATAAATATTATAATAATGTAGAGGTACATATATGAAAATTATCATTTTAATCATTTTTCTCTTCCTTTCATTTTCATTAAATGCTCAAGATATTGAAGAAAATATCAATAATTTTACAGAAGATGATATGGAAAATAATGATGTTGATTATAATAAAACAGGTATTATATTATCTTTAAGTGCATTTGATTATTTTTCAATTGGTATTGGATATAATATTGGAAGTTGGCAGAGAGCAGGACATCATTTTGCCGGTAGCAATTTTGGAATATTAATTGCTTATAAAACAATAAATGAATTACATTTAAGAATATATGGAAATATATATGGTGGAGCATCAGGAACGTATATGGGAGCTTCTGCAATATTATGTACAAATTTTAAAGAAATAACCGGAGGTCTTTCACCGGAGATAGGGATTAGTTTTCCGGGATTAAGTTTATTTTATAGATATAATTTCTATTTTTATAATTGGGAAAAATATAATTGTCATGAAATTGTACTATTAATTTACCCTTTGAATAAAATATTTAATAATAAATGAAATATGGCAATTTTGGAACATTGAATGGCAATCCTGGAACAGTATAATATATATAGTTAATTATACTGTTAATCAAGGAAGGTAATAACTTGGATTACATTGAAATCTTACAGGAAATGCTGCGATACATTGACGCAAATATCAAAGAAAAAATGAATGTTGAAAAATTGGCAGCCCGGGCGGGTTTTTCTCAGTATCATTTTTGCAGAGTGTTTCAATGGGAAGTTGGCTATTCAATAATGGAGTATGTAAGAAACAGACGGCTATTTTATGCAGTTTCCGAACTTGCAACAGGAAAAAGAATAGTTGACATAGCGATTGATTACGGCTTTGAAACACATTCAGGATTTTCTAAAGCATTTCGCCGTTATTTTGGCTGCTCTCCCGAAAAATACCGCGAACATGCCTTATTTGATGTTCCTCCCTTACCTATCCTCAAAAAAACTAAACAATACGTAAATGGAGGTATTGTAATGGAACCAAAAATGGTTAAAAAGGAAGCTGTGAAAATTGCGGGTTTTACGTTAAAAAGTAAAACAAAAGACGGAGAAAATCTCAAAGAGATTCCAAAATTCTGGTACGATTATGTGTTCAATGGGAAACAAGAAAAGATACACAAAGAGTCTTTTATAAAAAGCCATGACGAATATGGCGCTTGTTTTCCCGAAAATCCTGAAAATGGGGAATTTGAATATGTTATCGGTCTTGAAGTTAAAGAGGGGCATGATATTCCAAAAGAATATAATGTCTGTACTATACCCGAAGCCCTTTATGCTGTATTCAGTACACCACCCACAGACGAAGAAAAATTTTCAAAGGAAATTCAGGGAACTTGGAAATATATTTTTTCTGAATGGTTTCCCAATTCCGGATATGAATTTGAGAACGGAAAAATTGATTACGAACTTTATACTGAACGAGCAATGGGAGAAAAAGGAAAGATTTGTGAAATTTGTATACCTGTTGTAAAAAAGTAGTATAACAAAAAGAACATAGGGCTGTTTATTATTAATAAGTAGTCCTATGTTTGCAAATTTAAACTTATAAAATATATACCCACAAAAAAGTAAGTAATTTACATATTTTTATTTTGTATTAATATTTATATAAACCATTTTAAGGAGAGGTAAAGAATTATGAAAAATATTTTAATTATTTTAAAGGCAGTCATTGTTGTATCATTAATTATTGGTTGTACAGCAACCAGAGCAGATCAACGAGCAATCAATGCTAATGATGGAGGAAATGTAAATTATGCATTGATAATCATAGATGTGCAAAACGATTATTTTGAAGGGGGTAGGCACGCTCTTTACAATCCATCAGATGCATTAAGCAATATAGAGGGCATTTTGAAGCATTTTAGGGAGAGAAATTTACCAGTTATACATGTACAGCATATAAACAGAAAAGGAGCGGGATTTTTTGAACCTGATACTATAGGTGTACAGATACATGAAAATATAACACCTCTTGCGAATGAGACTTTAATTATTAAAAGGGATGTTAGCAGTTTTGCAGGAACGGAATTAGAAACAATCCTTAGAAGAAATGGCATAAATGGATTGATAATTACTGGTATGCAGACTAATGTTTGTGTTAGGTCTGCCGTAAATGATTGTATAATGAGAGGAATTAGGGTTATTCTATTGGAAGATGCCTGCGCCGCAAGAAACCTTGATATTCATAATGATACAATAAACTCGATAAAGTCTTTACCTGGAGATTTTGTTGTTTTAATGAAAACAAGCGAGTATATTAAATAATTTTTATAAACTATTATATTAAAGAGGTACATAATGAAAATAAGAAAAGAATATACTTGTCCTTTAGAAATTGTTCATGATTTTATTAAAGGAAAATGGAAAACTATTATCATATTTCAATTGAATTTTGGTAATACTACATTATCGAAGCTAAAACGTGATATTTCAGGTATAACTGAAAAAATGTTATTACATCAGTTAAAAGAACTAAAAAAATACGGAATGGTCGATAAAATAAACAGTATTGGTTATCCGCTTCATGTAGAGTATTTTTTAACAGAGCGTGGAAAGAAGATTGCATCTGCCGTAAACATAATGCAGGATATTGGAATTGAATATATGGTTGAACATGGATTTACTGATTTTTTGGATCGTAAAGGCATTAAGTATAAAAAAGACGGATAAGTATAATTTATAAATATTCAGTATAAATGAATAATAAGTATTATTGGAGGATATTATGGGAACTAAAATATCATTCTGGAAATCGTAAAACAATTTTTGGGAAGGTTTTCGAAAAATCTTGCTATTCAACTCTTTGTTTTGATAATCCTGAATTATTGTTATCATTTATCTTTACTTATAACAAACGGTAACTGCTTCATTCGGGCACAGAAAAGAGAGAAATATTTGAATATAACAGTGTATGAAAAATCATACACTGAACTTTAATTACAAAAAAATGTAAAATATTTATTGACAATTGTTTATACCTGTGTTATACTTTCATTATGAAGACAGCTATTTCCATTTCAGACACATTATTTGAAAAAGCGGAAAAAACCGCCCGTTACATGGGAATTCCGAGAAGTAAATTATATGTAATTGCTCTTGAAGAATATATTTCTAAAAATAATGGAGAAATGATCACGCAAAAATTAAATGAAGTATATTCAAAAGTTAATAAAAATGAATTTGAAAAGGATCTTGCTGTAGGGCTTGAGTCTTTAAGGAATTTAACAAAAAATGACACGTGGTGAATTATGGTGGGCTGATTTTGGAGTACCATTCGGAAGTGAGCCCGGATATAAACGTCCTGTAATTATTATACAAAATGATTTTTTTAATAGAAGTAATATAAATACGACAATAGTAATACCATTAACAACAAACATTTTATTGGCAGATGCACCTGGTAATATACTATTTAAGAAAAATGAATCTAAATTGAAAAAAGATTCTGTAATAACAATATCACAAATAGAAGTAATAGATCGTCAAAGGCTTATTGATAAAATAATTAAAATAGATAAATCAATAATAAACAAAATTGAAAATAATATAATGTTTGTATTAGGAATAAATAAAATATAAGCTAGCCTAATTCGTCTAACAAACGGTAACTGTAAAAGTGTAAACTCTGCCATATTGTATGTTAATTAATATGGCAGGTTTTCGCCTAGGTCTTTGTGTTAGCCCGTTATCGCGCTTAATGCTCTTGCTGCCATCTCGCGTTCCTGCGGCGTATAAATAGTGTTGCGTGAAATGGTTAAAAGCAAAATTCTTACCTCGCCCATTTGGGTTCTGGTGGCTCCAAGGCAGGAGACAATCCATTCAAAACAGCGTCTTTCCTTGTTTCCCCAGGGGCCAACCCTTCTTCTTCCATTGATTCCGTTAAGGAAATTATAAAGAAGCCTGACTGACTGCTCGGTGTTAACTGCTGTAAGAGCGTTTAAGGCAAGCATTATTTCGTCATAATCGGGATTGCTGTTTTCAAAATTGTTGACGTACGATCTTTCCAAATCTGCGTAAACAGAATCGGCGGAAACGCCGAATTGTCTGATAATTTCCAAAGCGCCTTTTCTAAGTTCCCTTAAAGCGGTTTGATGAGTTCTGTTTGCTGTTTGAATTGCCCATCCGACTTCGAGAGCCGCCGCCGCAACTTTTGCTTTGGATGAATCGGGCATACGGGTTCTGTTCAATTCACGCCAAATCTGAAGCTTTGTCGCAGGATCGGTTCCCGGTTCCCTGATCATCGGAATCATGGCTTCGCTTGGATCGTCCACAATGTTGGGAAGAGCGGCAATGGCAATATTTCTGATTGTCTGATCATAGGGACCGACAGATGCAAAGAAAACCGGTCTGAATCCCGAAATATCCTTGAATGCTTCAAGTGCGCTTATAAATCCGATTACAGCCATATTGACGCGTCGTCTCTGCTCGGCGTTTCTGACAGGCTGCAAATTGTATTCGCTCAATCTGAGAACAAGATTGGGAAGAACCGCTTTATTGCCGATTTGACCAAGGGCTGTTAATGCGGCTTGCTGTGCGTTTCCGTCTGTTGCGTTGCCGAAAACATCAAACAATTCCGCCGCCTGCCACAAATCCCATGCCGCTTCCTGAAATCTTGCGGCTCCCAGCGCTTCGGCAAGAATGACAATCGATCTTTCCGCAATGGCTCTCTCGCCTGTTGATGAAATGTCAGGAGACTTGGATAACAGCAACCTGAGAGCGGAGTGGTAGAACGCATTTAAATTGGGGGCGGTAATACCTGCGTCCCGAAGTGTCTCAAGAACGAGGTGCCTTTCGGCAAAAGTGGCATCCGCCCTGTTGTATTCTTGAGCAAAAAATGACAAATCCTGTCCAAAGGCAGTCATACCGATAAGGAAAATAACCAAAATAAAAATTAATCGTTTCATAGTCCTAATATATAGTATAAAATTAAAAAATTCAAGCGTCGGGATGCAGTATCTATTCAATAATCAATTTCTGTGCTATTTTAGGATTATGCTGGAAAAATTCTTCAAGGCGCTGTTCGGCTCTCAGCATGAACGGGACGTAAAAGCGCTTATGCCAATATTGCAAAAAGTAAACGAAAAGGACGAATGGGCAAAATCGCTTAAACCGGAAGATTTCCCAAAGCAGACCGCAATTTTCCGCGAACGCTGCAATAACGGCGAAAACCTTGACTCTATTTTGCCCGAGGCATTTGCCCTTGCAAGGGAGGCGGCATGGCGCGCCCTTGGCGAGCGTCCGTACGATGTGCAGATTTTGGGCGGCATTGTCCTTCATCAGGGCAAAATCGTCGAAATGAAAACAGGCGAAGGAAAGACATTGATGTCTGTCGCAGCCGCATATTTAAACGCCATTCCCGGAAAGGGGATTCATGTCGTAACCGTAAACGATTACCTTGCAAGCCGCGATGCCGACTGGATGAGACCGATTTTCAATTACCTTGGTTTAACGGTTGGAACGATTCTTTCAAATATGGACAATGTGCAGCGCAAGGAAAATTATGCGCGCGACATCACTTACGGAACCAATAACGAGTTTGGCTTCGATTATCTTCGCGACAACATGCACCGCGAAATGGAAAGCCGCGTTCAGCGCGGACATAATTTTTGTATCGTGGACGAAATCGACTCCATATTGATCGATGAAGCCCGCACTCCGTTGATTATTTCCGGCGCCGCAGAAGACGACACAAATAAATTTGCCGAGGTTAACAAACTTTTGGGTTCGCTTTGCGAAGTTCAAAAAAAAGAAAACGGCGATTATCCCGATGAAACAAGAGGCGAAGAGGTTATCGGCGATTTTAAAATAAACGAAAAAAACAAAAACATTTCTTTCAGCAATCAGGGGCTTACGAACATCGAGGAAATACTGAAAAAACGCAATTTGATTAAGGGCGCAATTGTTGACGAAGAAAACTTTGAATACATTCATTATTTTACGCAGGCGTTAAGGGCGCATAAACTTTTTCATATTGATGTCGATTATGTCGTGGAAGACGGACAGGTTCAGATTGTAGATGAATTTACAGGGCGCATTTTGCACGGAAGACGCTATTCCGACGGGCTTCATCAGGCGATTGAAGCCAAAGAGCGCATTAAAATCGCGCAGAGAAACAGAACCCTTGCGACAATCACTTTCCAAAATTATTTCAGGCTTTATAAAAAAATCTCGGGCATGACAGGAACCGCCGACACCGAAGCCGTCGAGTTTAACAAAATTTACAAACTTGACGTTGTGGTAATTCCGACAAATCAGCCAGTCGCGCGCGAAGACGAAGACGATTTGGTTTATCTTAACGAAAGCGACAAGTTCAAGGCGTTATGCGACGAAATTGCCGAAGCCAACAAAAAAGGGCAGCCAATGCTGGTTGGAACCGTCTCAATCGAAAAATCCGAAAAAGTTTCGTCGCTTTTGACAAAGCGCGGCGTGCGCCACGAAGTGTTAAACGCAAAAAACCACGCGCGCGAAGCTTTGATTATCGCCGAAGCGGGCGCAAAAGGTTCCGTTACAATTGCAACTAACATGGCAGGACGCGGAACGGATATCAAACTCGGCGGAAACCCCGAATCGAGAGCACGCCGCAGGGTTGGAACCAATGCGACAGAAGAGCAGTATCAGGCTGTTTTAAAAGAAGAATTCGAAAAATGGAAAAAGGATTACGAAGAAGTCAAATCTTTGGGCGGTTTGTATGTAATCGGAACGGAACGCCACGAAAGCAGGCGCATTGACAATCAGCTTCGCGGAAGGTCAGGCCGCCAGGGCGACCCCGGAAAAAGCAAATTTTTCATTTCCATGGACGATGAATTAATGCGCCTCTTTGGCGGCGAGCGAATGAAAAATTTAATGTCGCGGATTGGAATGCCCACAGGCGAAGCGATTTTTCATCCGATGCTTAACAAAAGCATAGAAGGCGCTCAGAAAAAAGTTGAAGAGCG
>Ga0209755_10001268_pt1 | contig 40464 bp, 39 predicted proteins | sample TergutCo191P1_FD_187301 | JGI IMG/M metagenome (GOLD analysis project Ga0209755, IMG submission 187301) | Cornitermes sp. P1 segment gut microbial communities from Petit-Saut dam, French Guiana - Co191P1 (SPAdes) (version 2) | ecosystem: Host-associated > Arthropoda: Insects > Digestive system... | reverse complement strand
AATATTGACCAATCTTTTATGATAGATTTTAACTATAACTCCAACCACATGGAAGGCAACACCCTGACCTATGGGCAAACAAAAATGCTTTTGCTGTTCGGCAAGGTTGAAGGCAAAGGCTTGATGCGGGATTTTGAGGAAATGAAAGCCCACAATGTAGGTTTGGAAATGATGAAAAGAGAGGCTTTGGACAAAAAGCGTCCTTTGTCGGAAATTTTTATTCGGGAACTTAATCGCATAATTTTGGCTGGGGATTTTTACAAATTGAGCCAAGATGGAGAATACAGATATAAAATACACACAGGAGTATATAAAACCAGGCCGAATTCCGTAATCACAAGAAGCGGCGAAACTTTTGACTATGCATCGCCGGAAGAAACGCCGTCCATGATGGGAGACCTTGTGAAATGGTATAATGCTTGCGAAAAAAAGAGAACCCTGTCTGTTATAGAGCTTGCCACCCTATTTCACTATCGTTATATTCGCATACATCCGTTTGAAGACGGAAACGGCAGAATAGCAAGGCTTTTGGTTAATTACATTTTGCTTAGACATGGCTATCCTATGATAGTTATACCAACGGCAGATCGCAAAAATTATCTTGAAATGTTAAGCGAGTGTGATAGAACAACAGGAGTTGCGCCCTACGACGGAGCAAACGCCAAAATTGAGCAAATCATGGTTTTTGCGGATTATATTGCTAACTACGTAGAGAGAAAACTTGATTTTGCAGAGCAAATTATAACAGGAAAAATACGGAAAATTGAGGAAACGAGCAAAAAACAACAGAATGTCAGTATAAATGTCAGTGTAAATGATGTCAGTGTAAAATCTAACATCGTAGATATGATTAGACAAAAACTGAATATTACGGTTTCCGAGATGGCAAAGATGTTATCTGTTGATGAAAGAACTATTTATAGAAATTTGAAAAAACTAAAAGACTCTGGTCAGATTAAGCGAGTCGGAGCGGATAAGAATGGCTATTGGAAAATTAATTAATCCTAAAATAATCGGCAATATATTTAGCGCTCAACAGAAATCTTTCATTTTTCTATTTTCTTACGCAACCAGCGGGAGTAGCTCAGCTGGTAGAGCGCTAGCTTCCCAAGCTAACGGTCGCGGGTCCGAATCCCGTCTCCCGCTTAGAACCTTTTAGGAGAAAGTAACATGGCTGCAAAAAAAAGCGCAAAAGCAAAGAGTGTCAAGATACAAGGCCGCAATTATGGCTATTTTGACGATGCCAACAAGGAATACGTTCTGTGCAATCCCGCTACGCCAATAAAATGGTGCAACTATGTGGGCACGCTTGGTTTTGGCGGCATCATAGATACCACAGGCGGAACAGTGCTTTGCAAAGGCGATCCGGCTCTTAACCGCATAACCAAATATATAAGCCAAATGCCAGCCAGCGATTTCAAAGGCAGCACAATTTATCTCCGCATAAAAGACAAAGACTCATATAGAATAGTGTCTCCTTTTGTCGCTCCAACTTGCACAATCTGGGATAAATGGGAATGCCGCATTGGGCTTTCATATACAACCTGGGTTGCCGAAGGCTTTGGGGTTAGAGTCAAAATAACCGTTTTTGTTCCGTCTAAAAGCTCTACCTTGATTCAGGACATATCCGTTCAGAATATTTCCGGCAGAAGCTTGGAAGTTGATGTTGTGCCAGTTTACGAGTTCAGCCATTTCGATGCGCTAAAACAGTTGACCAATGCAGACTGGGTTCCGCAAACAATGACTGTTGAAGCTCACAAGGAAAAAAGCGGACACGTTATTTTAGAGCAATACGCTTTTATGAAAAAGAAATACGAAGTCAATTATTTCACCGCTAATGAACCTGCAGATAGCTTTGACGGCGACCGCAGAGCATTCCTCGGATATAATGAAATTATGGGCTGGTCTTGCCCCAGCGCAATCTACAAAGGCAAGCTTACGAACAGCACCGCTTTGAGAGGCGACAACATCGCTGCCCAAATGTTCAAATTCAAACTCGCCGATAAAAAAACAGGCCGCGTTGCAACTCAGCTCGGCAAGCAAAAAAGCATAGCAGCGGCAATGCCGGAAATCAAAAAATATCGCAATCTCAAAAATATTGATAAAGCATTTGCTGAATTGGCCGCTTTCTGGACTCATTACCTCAGCGCATTGCATGTAAAAACTCCGGATGCAAGCTTTAATTCCATGGTGAATATTCATAATCCACGTCAGTGCCATACCACAAAGAATTGGAGCCGTTATCTGAGCCTGTATCAGCTCGGCTTTGGAAGCGATCGCGGAATAGGATATCGAGATTCTAGCCAGGATTTGCTCGGCGTTATGAGCCATATGCCCGAAGAAGCTCGTGTTTTGGCAGAAAATCTGCTCTCCGTTCAATTGGAAAATGGCAATGCAATGCACCAGTATTTCCCAAGCACTATGGAAGCAAACGAAGGCGATTCCCGTGAAAAGGAAGACCGTCCGAAATACTATGGCGATGATCATCTGTGGATTGTTTTGACCGTAGCTTCTTATTTAAAAGAAACAGGAAATTTGAAATTCCTTCAAAAAACAATTCCTTTCTACAACAAAAAGAAAGAACTCGGCAAAAGAGAAAAAGCCACTGTTTTGGAGCATTTAAAGAGAAGCCTTGCCTTCACGCATAAAGATTGCGGCAAACACGGCATTCCGCACTTGGGCTTTGCCGATTGGAACGACACTGTTAATTTGCCAACAGGCGCAGAGTCTCTGTTCAATGCAAATCTCTTTGCGAAAGCATTGCTGGAAATGATTGATATATGCGAAGCGATTAAAGATAAAAAGCTCGTTGCGCAATACCACGCATGGTACGCAGAAATCAAAGCCAAGGTGAACAAAGTTGCTTGGGATGGCAAGTGGTATGTGCGCTGGTTTGACGAAAAGGGCAAAGCTCTTGGCTCAAGCAAAAATGCTGTTAATAAAATAGATTCTCTTGGCCAGAGCTGGCCTGTTATTAGCGGAGTTGCAACAGAAGAGCGTGCAAAGCAGGCTTTGGACAGCGTTTACAAATATCTCAACACCAAAAATGGAATCAAGCTTTCCTGGCCTGGCTATGATGGTTTTGACCCTCATGTTGGCGGAGTTTCAACTTATCCTCCTGGAGCTAAGGAGAACGGCGGAATCTTTTTGCATGCAAATCCGTGGATTATGATTGCAGAAACGATAGTCGGCAATGGCAACAGGGCATTCCAGTATTACAATCAGATTAATCCCGCTGCGAAAAACAACGGCTTGATAGACGAATTTGAGTCTGAGCCTTATTGCTATCCGCAGAACATTTTGGGCGATGAGCACGAGCAGTTCGGTTTGGGTCGCAATGCTTGGCTAAGCGGAACGAGTTCCTGGACATATCAAGCTGCGACTCAATACATTTTGGGTGTAAAAGCGACATTTGATGGTTTGTCAATCAATCCTTGCATTCCAAAAGAGTGGAAAGAATTCAGCGTAATCCGCAAATTCCGTGGCGCAGTCTATGCGATTCATGTAAAGAATCCCAAAGGCGTGAGCAAGGGAGTTAAGAGCATAACCATTGACGGCAGGGAAATAAAAGGTCATGTTGCCCCGATTTTGCCTGGAAAAAAGCACATGGTTGATGTTGTGATGGGATAAAGTCCCCCGTAAAAGTGTAGAGCTTTTACGGAAAGTCCCCCGTAAAAGTGTAGAGTATTTGCAGAAAGTCCCCCGTAAAAGTGCAAATTAAATTTCTATATTATTAAAATATGGAAAGAAATATCATAAAAAGCCTTATGGGCTGGAAAAATTCCGCTTTACGCAAGCCTTTGGTTTTATACGGAGCCAGGCAGGTAGGCAAAACTTGGATATTAAAGGAATTTGGGAAAAAAGCATATACGCAAACGGTTTATCTCAACTTTGACGATGAACCTGGTCTTAGCGACTATTTTCAGAAAAATCTAAAGCCAGAACGAATAATAGGCGCATTGGAAAGTCATTTTGGGGTAAAAATCGCCCCAAACGACACTTTAATCATTTTTGACGAAATTCAGGAAAGCCAAAGAGCAAAGGATTCGCTAAAATCTTTTAACGAAAATGCGCCGCAATACCATATTGCCGCTGCAGGAAGCTTTTTGGGAGTTGCAAGCGGAAAATTTCCAGTTGGGCAAGTGGATAGCTTCACTCTTTACCCAATGTCTTTTTACGAATTTCTGAAAGCGATAGGGCGCTCTGCGCTGCTGAAAAACATAGAGGCGTTGGATTTTCCATTGCTGGAAAGCCTATCTGCATTGCTAACCGATATGCTGAAAACATATTTTTATGTAGGTGGAATGCCTGCTGCGGTTAGGGCTTTTGCGCAAACAAGTGATTTAGCCGTTGTGCGTGAAACTCAAAACGAAATTTTGAGGAATTACAAAAACGATTTTTCAAAACACATATCGCCGCATGATATACCGAAAGTTCGTATGCTCTGGGATTCAATGCCAGTTCACTTGGCAAGAGAAAAAAAGAAATTTATTTACAAAGATGTGAAAACAGGAGGTCGCGCAAGCGAGTTTGAAAACGCTTTGGATTGGCTTGTAAATACGGGTCTGGTGCATAAAATTTCACGAACATTAAATCCTAAGCTTCCGCTTGAAAGGGATCAGGAGCGAGAGGCGTTTAAGCTATTTATGCTGGATGTTGGTTTATTGTGTGCCAAAAGCAATATTGATTTGTCTTTATTCTATGTTTCCGATCCTAAAATTTTTGAGGAATTTCACGGTGCGCTCACTGAGCAGTATGTTTGCCAGGAGCTTAAAAGCACAACTTCAAATCCTATTTTTTACTGGGGTAGGGAAAAAGGCGATGCGGAAGTTGATTTTATTATGCAGCATAAAAACAATGTCATTCCGATAGAGGCAAAATCAGGCAAAAGAACGCAGTCAAAATCGCTAAATGTGTATATGAGCGAATACAACCCGAAAATCGCAATAAAAGTTTCGTTGAAAAACTACGGCAAAAATGAGAACCTGCTTTCTTTGCCGCTTTACCTGGTTGGGTATATAGGTGCTGTTTGTTTGGAAGCATTTTAACCAATTCTGGTCAAAAATGTCAACATATGTTTGCAAAATGAAGGTGAAAAAACTTTTTTTATACGTTTTTCTAATTTTGTTATTATATTTGTAACGACAATTTAGAATGGAGTTATGTTTATGACGGATCAAGAGTTAAAAGATTTGGTTGCAAGTTTGACCGAAAAGCAGAAAGAAACCAGGACAAGCATGGATGAAACCATTCGTGAACTTAAGCTTGCGCAAGCAGAAACTTGGGCTATGCTTGGCGGCATGAGCAAGAGCGATGGCGAATTTGCGGAAAATTTGTTTTTCCATTCGCTTGAAAAAAGCAAAACATTTGCAGGAGTGCATTTTGATACGGTTAGCAATAAGTTCGGACGTTCAAAGAAAATGCCAAATGGCATAAAATTAGAAGATCAGTTCGATATTGTTATGGCTAACGATAACGCAGTTGCTATTATTGAGGTTAAGTACAGAGCTAGAAGCGAAGACCCGAAAGAGATGATTGAAAGAAAAGTTCCGAATTTCAGAAATTTGTTCTCAGATTATGCAGATTTTAAAATATATTTGGGCTTGGGTTCATTTTCTTTTGACAGCCGTACAGCCAAGGAGGCAGAAAGACTCGGCATAGGCTTGCTTAAAGTCTCCGGCGATATGGTTGAGTACAAAACCGATTGGGTTAGAGCGTATTAGCGTTTTCTATATTCCCAATATGCAGAAAAGATTTAAAATCTTTATTTCTTATCGGCGTAAGGGTGGCTATGATACAGCAAAGCTGCTTTACGATAGATTGAGATTAGATGGCTATTCCGTTTTTTTTGATATGGATGCTCTGGAAAATGGAGACTTTGATAGTGAATTGGAAAAGAAAGTTAGGAAATGCAAAGATTTCCTGCTTGTGCTAAGCCCGGGAATTTTTGACAGATTCCGAGAGCCTGGCTACAATGCAAAAGACGACTGGGTTCGCCAAGAGATTATTTGCGCACTTCAAACAAATAAAAATATCATTCCGCTTATGCTGGAAGATTTCGCCTATCCAAAAAGATTGCCAGAGGACATCAAAGACTTAAGCAGAAAAAATTCCATAGACCTTAACCCCAGGCATTTTGATACAATTTATGAAAAAATGAAAGCATATTTTTTGCTCTCAAAACCACGCTTGGCTGTGAGGCTCAAAAAACAAATGCGATTTTTAATATCATTGGTATTTTTAGCATTTCTAGCACTCTCATTTTATGTATTTATGATTCATACGCAGGCAAAAGAAATGAAAATGATAGCAGACTCCGCAATACTGGCCAATGACGCAGAAGTTGCAAAATTGAAAGATTCGCTGAGAGTAGCCAAAGAACAAGAACTGGCTATTGCAAGAGACTCAATGAGAATTGCCACAGAAGTTGAAATGGCAATACTTAGAGATTCAATAGATATGTATATTGAATTGATAGAATCGCTAAAAACCAAACAAAAAGCAATCCCAACTCCCAAAGCCGCAACTGTTGCAACCGCCTCAACCCCAGCGAAAACGGCAACAAAAACTACGGTGCCTGCGAAAACGGCTACAACGCCTGCGAAAACCGCAACAACCGCAAAAAAAACTGCTACTACCGCAAAAAAGACCAAATGAATTTTTCTACATTACTTCAAAAATTTATTCACCCGCCATTCGGAGGAAAAAAACATGTCTGATAAAATGGAATTCCAAACAGAAGTCCGTGAGCTGCTGCATCTGATGATTCACTCTCTGTACAGCAACAAGGAAATATTTTTGCGCGAGCTCGTCTCAAATGCGGCTGACGCCCTGGACAAGCTCAGATTTCTTTCCATATCCAACCCAAGCCTCTTGCCGGCAAGCTCGGAACTCAGAATAGATATTCGCGCAAATGACGAAACCAAAGTCCTTACCATAGAAGACAATGGAATTGGCATGAACAGAGAGGATTTAATCCAGAACCTTGGTACCATAGCTCGTTCCGGAACAAAAAGCTTTATGCAAAGCATAACCGGAGAAGCAAAAAGAGACGTAAACCTTATAGGGCAGTTTGGCGTTGGATTTTACAGCGCATTTATGGTAGCTTCAAAAGTGGAAGTGCATTCCAGAAAAGCCGGCGAAGAACAGGGCTATCAGTGGACGTCCGAGGGGACAGGCGAGTTTTCAGTTGACGAATTGCCAAAAGAAAAAAACGGGACCAAAATAACAATATATCTAAAAGATGAAGATGATTGCAAAAACTTCTCGCAAGACTGGCAAATAAGAAGCGTGGTCAGCAAATACAGCGAATTTGTAACGCACCCTATTTATATCCAGTCAAAGGAAAAAACGGAAAGATTAAACGAAAAGCCTGCGCTCTGGCGGCAAAGCGCAAAAGGCATAGAAGAAAAACAGTACAAGGAATTCTACGGACTGGTTTCCCACGAAGGCGGAGATCCGCTCGCTTGGAGCCACAACCACGTTGAGGGTGCGCAGGAATTTTGGAGCTTGCTCTACATTCCTTCCAAAGCGCCGTTTGGAGTGCGCTATGCATCCGAGCAGAACCGAGGATTAAAGCTTTATGTAAAGCGAGTGTTCATAATGGACGATTGCAAAGAATTGCTGCCAACATGGCTTCGCTTCGCTCGCGGCGTTATAGACACCGAAGACTTGCCGCTGAACGTTAGCCGTGAAATTTTGCAGAGCAACAAAATAGTTGCAAATCTGAAAAAACACGCTACCAAAAAAATTCTGGATACGCTTCAAAGCGTGGCTACGGACCGCAAAGAAGACTATGAGAAATTCTGGGTTGAGCTCGGAGCCGTTCTAAAAGAAGGCTTTTATATGAACTGGGAATTTCTTGACGAACTCAAAAATTTGCTCCGCTTTAAAAGCACAAAAGGCAGTGATTTTGTGGGATTGGAAGAATATGTTGCCCGTATGCCGGAGGGCCAAAAGGAAATCTATTATATAATAGGGGAGTCTCTCTCTGCCGTGCAGGGTAGCCCACACCTGGAAGCTTGCAAGGCAAAAGGCTACGAAGTTCTGTTCTTAACCGATACGGTTGATGAATTTATGATGCAGAGCTTGCAGGAGTTCAAGGAAAAAAAGTTCCACGACGTGGCCCTTGGAGACTTGGAGTTTGAAAAGACAAAAGAAGAAGAAAATGCAGAAAAAGAGAGCAAGAAAACCTTTGAAAAGCTTTGCGAAGTTTTGCAAAAAGTTTTGAGCGAAGAAGTGAGCGAAGTTCGCATAACCAGCCGCTTGAAAGACAGCCCTTGTATGCTGGTAAGAGCGGCGGGCGGCATGGGCGCTCACATGGAAAAGCTTATGGCTATGCAGGGTATGGAAATGCCAAAGGCAAAACGCATTCTGGAAATAAATCCAGAGCACGAAATTTGCAAAAATCTGCTCCAAAAAGCTCAAAGCGGAGACGATTTGGGGTCTTACCCAACGGTGCTTTACGGGCAAGCTCTGCTTGCGGAAGGCTCGGTTTTGCCGGACCCGTCGGCTTTTGTCTCTGCTATGAACAAAGTATTGCTTTCCAAATAGGAATATTTATGATAACAACGCCTAAGAAATTTACAATAGGTCTTTTTGATTGCGATTTGCACAAGCGCCTGCGAGTTTCCAGGCTTTGCGAATTTTTTCAAGAGGCCGCTCTGGCTCATTTGAGGGATCAAGGCTTTGACTATTTTGCAATGATAGACAAAGATAGATTTACTTTGATGCTTTCAAGAATCAAGCTGAGAATTTCCAAGCTTCCGTTCTGGGGCGAAGATATTTTTATCAGTGCATGGTTAAAAAGCTATAATCCGGAAAAGGTTGCCTGGTGCGATTACGATGTTCGCGATTCGCAGGGAAATTCCGTTGTGCAGGCTACTTCTTCCTGGCTTTTGATAGATTTAAAAGATTGCAATGCAATTCCTTTTTCTGCCGGTCCCTATCGCTTTAAGCTTACGCCGGAGCTGAGCGCTCTGCCGGAAAGCATAGAGCTTTTGGAGCCTTCTGGAATGCCAAAAACGGTTCTGGTAAAAAATGTTAAGTACAGCGATCTCGATTTGAACAATCATGTGAATAATTGCAGGTATTCAGACTGGGTTTTAGACGCTATAAGCATGGAAGAAATCAAGAGAATTCGTTCCATTCAATTGAATTACATGCTGCAGGTTGAATACGACACAAAGGTTGCTCTTATGCGTTTTCCTCACAGCCGCCATCACGTAGTGATTTTCGGCGTTAACGAAGAACACCCGGAAGAAGTGCATTTTCAAGCTAGAATTGGTTTTGACAAACCTTTACTTACATAGTTCCATAAAAGCGCAGTTCAAAGTATCTTCAATGTCTTCTTTAAAGCGGCCTATGCCGAGCTTGCAGGTGTAGGCCAATTCTTCGCCTTTGTGAATGCAAAGCACGGGGACTCCAGCCTCTTCGCTAAAAGCAACTTTAAAACCTTTGTCCAAAAGTTTTTCTAAAATCTCTCGCATTTTATTCTCCCTTCAAATCTTTTTCCGCATTTTCGAGTTTTTTAAGTGTTAAAGATATTCTCACTAACTTGCGTATCAATAAAGCTATTGCGAGCAGCATCACAATGCAACCGGCTATTGCCCCTATAAGCGAAGTTCTGTCCATGCCTTGCGGAGCATCAGGCAAAACAAAATCTGCTCTTAGCGATATGCGTTTTGAAAAAGCTTCCCCTGCTAGGATTTTCCAGCGAAGGATGCCAGAATCTATGTAAGACGGATCTATTGGATCGCTGCTTACAAGCATTGCGCCTTGCGGCAAAACAAGGGTGTATTCCCAGTAAGTTGAATCGTTTCCGAACATTTGCTCCAATACAAAAGGAGGAATGCTCTCTTCTGGAACTATTTCCCCGTTTTCGTTTTCCGTATTGGAATTTATTATCCGTTCAAAAGAATATCCGTTTTTCAGGCTATCTATTTTTTTCAAGGAAATATTGCCTAAAAAATCCTTTTCGAATTTTTTGTTGCCTTGCCAGTCTAGCAGGTTTTCAAAAGTCAGCATAAAATGCAGCGAATAAAGGGAATCTTTTTGCGAAAACCATGCGGAGTCGAATTTTAATCCCGCTGTGGAATCATAGTTGCCCTTTATAAGCTCAATGGTGTTTGTGTCCGGTTCCCATGGATAAATATTCGCTAAAAATGTAGCGCCGCCGTTATTATGCAGAATAATGGAATCGGAGTATTCTTCTATGCAAGCCAGGAAGCTCAAAGAAAAAAAGGCCAGAATTAATAGTCTCATGGAGATAAAATAGAAAAATCGTTAGAATTTGTACAGCACCTAAACCCTACAGTAGGGTCTAAGAAGAAGCTGGAAGCATTTATAGCTGTGTCTCCCACAATTAGAACTTGGCGTTTTTCTGTTTGCTCGTATATCAAGCCCTGCCAAAGCACGTCAAGCCATTTATCGCCGCCCCGTTTGCGATACTCAGCTTGATTTACATAATCTTGCCCAAGTACATTGCCCGCATCGCTCTTTTTTAAAGCGTAAAACAAAAGAGTGTCCAAGAAAGAATCGGGCGTTAGAATAGTAGGTTCTCTGATAGAATCTCTTGCCGGGTCTCTTGCCAGCAGCGTGTCCATGCGGGAACCGACCCTGTATAGATAAACCGCTTCGGTTGTGTATCTGGGTCTTATGCGCGTTGGCGTAAAACGATTTCTGCATTGCGCAAGCTCCACCCTTGAAGCACCCTCAAAAATGGGGTAGCTGCTCCCTTTTATTATGGCGGAGTCCCCTCTGCCTATTACCCATTCCTGCAATTGCCCTGGCAAATCTCTAATACCATCTGGGCTTGCGCAGATTTTATTTCTTCTGTTAACATTGATTGCGGAAAGCGAATCTCCGGTACCAACTCCGCAGTACATAAACAAAAATTCAGACGGAGAGAAAATTCCAAATTCATTTTTTTCTTCTATAATTCCATAGCTGGCACCTCCGCTATTGCAAGCCGCATTCCATTCATTTTCGCTGCATAAACGGTAGCCTCGGGTTTCGCAATTGCTTTTTGCTTCAATATACAGAATATTTCTTTCAAACTTCCCATTGGAATTGCGTTGCAGTTTTTCCATGCAAAAAACTGTGTCTGCCATTTTCACAGGAGCAAAATCAGGGGGACACATATCTTCATTTCTCCAAAGTTCGCCTTTTGAAATGGCAATCGTTTCTATCAAAGGATTGGAATAATGTCCCGAATTGTCAATAGCCCGCAGGCGCAGTGTAAAAGTTTCCCCCGGCAAAACCCAACGCAGAGTATCTCTCACATATCCTTCGCTAGGAGCATAGTATCCGCTCCTGATGGCAGAAGCTCTTGGAATCTCTCCCCATGTTCCATCGTCGTTTAGGATTTGGAGCAAGTAACTTGCAATGCCTGAAAGGTCCTCGCTGGGAATCCATGATAAAATAAGGCGATTTGAATCAAGAATGGCGTTGCCTGCGGAATCTTTATTGTATATGAATTCAGTCACTTTGGTTGGAGCTATATTATCCGTTGTTTTTATTATTCTGCTTTCTCCGCTGGACGGGTTTCCAGAACTGTCATAGGCCGCTATGGTTATGCTATAGGAGCGCTCGGGTTTTAAGCCGCTGATTTCCATTCTCCATTTGTTTGCCAAGGTATCATCGTTAACAAAGCCATTTCCGTCAATTACGGCTAGTCTTAAATATCTAGGGTCGTTGACAGTTACATCTTCCAGTTTTACTCCCCGTCCATCTTTTCTGAATTGCTGATTGCGTCTTAAGCTGGAACTCGCTGAATATCCTGCAAGGCTTAAATTTATTGTTAAACTTCCGATAGCATCATCTGTGCCTATGCTTATATTATAACCGGCTATTGGCCCGTTTATATTGTCTGGGAGATAAAAATCTCGCTGGTCTGTTGGGCGAACCCAATTTATCCAAATTGTATTCGCAGATGCAGAATCGCTAAAAGATACTATTGAAGGTTGAACATCATCGCCAAAGTGAACATGCAGGTGCCTAACCACGCCTTGTTCGTTGCCGGAATATTTTGCCCAAATGGCTATGTGCAAACTGTCTCTTGCCAAAAATTCACTTATTAAATCTGTTAAATCCAAAGAATCGCCATCGCCTCTGTTGCTATAAGGAATGACAGCCGTTGCCTGGTCTATTTGCGTTTGCGATGCTTTTTCAACAGAGTCTTTTACAACTGTTGTGTCAATCCATACATAATAGCTTTGCAAATCTTTTTGCTCAATGGGGTGTTGCCATCGCATAATATAGCAGTTGGCCCCAGGCGCAAAAGAGCCGTCTTTGCATCTTTTTACAATGGATACGTCAGAAACTGTTCTTTCAAAAGGGTAGGTTGGGTTGTTGCTGTCATCCGAGCAAGCAAGCAACGCCAAGAGAATGAAAACTATAAGGAGTTTGAGGCGCATTTTCTATTTTCCTACCGATGAAAAAAATAGAAATTTTATCGCTTCAAGGCAAATGGCTCGGAACTGCGGCTAAAACCCTTGAATGGTATAAAACGCAGGCTTTGGCCAAAAAAGGCAAGTTTGATTTGCTAGTGCTGCCAGAGCTTTGCCATACGCCTTATTTTCCTTTTGAAGAAAACGAAAAGCATTTTGACTGCGCCATTGCGAAAGATTCTGCAATTATAGAAGAATGGAGAAATTTAGCCAAATCTTTGAAATGCGTATTGATTTTCCCATTTTTCGAGAAAAGAGCGAAGGGAGTTTATCATAACAGCGTTTTTGTCTTTGAGCGAGATGGCTCTGTTGCTGGCTTTTATCGCAAAAGCCACATTCCTGATGATCCATGCTTTTACGAAAAATATTACTTCACCCCAGGCGATACAGGCTTTAAGATTATTGGAACAAGCGCTGGAAACTTGGGTGTTCTTATATGCTGGGACCAGTGGTTTCCCGAAGCCGCTCGCATTTTAGCTTTGCAGGGAGCGGATATCTTGATTTACCCCACAGCCATAGGCTGGGACTCCAACGAGCCGAAAAAGCTTTATGCAAGGCAGCTTGATTCATGGCAAACCGTTATGCGCGGCCATGCAATAGCCAACAGAATTTTCGTTTTGGCGGCAAACAGGGTTGGCAAGGAACACAATCTCTCTTTTTGGGGAAACTCCTTTATTTGCGCACCGGATGGCTTTGTGCTTAAGCAACTTTCAACAGACTCTGCATTAATGGCAGCGGCAATAGATTTTGAGGCAATAGAGCAAAACCGCAGAATTTGGCCGCACTTTAGAGATCGCAGGGTTGATTTGTATTACGATATTTTGAATATGTGGAACGAGCAATGAGTGATATTCGCTATCCGGCAGAGTGGGAAAAGCAGGCGGCCACCTGGCTTGCCTTGCCTATAAATGAGCAGAACTGGGCATCTCGCAGGGAGAGAATAGACGAATTTTATTCAAAGCTCATAGCAGCTATTTCTCGCTTTCAACCCGTGAAAATTCTTGACGATTTGCAAATTCCGCACAACGATATTTGGATTAGGGATTATGGCCCATTTTTTATGGAGCGTAGCATAGTTAGTTATGAGTTCAATGCTTGGGGAGAAAAGTTTCCGCCTTGGGATTTGGACAATGCAGTTCCGGAAAAAATTGCGGAGCTTATGAAGATTCCTCTTAAAAAAATTCCCTGGATTTTGGAGGGTGGCGCTGTGGAATTCAACGGCGATGGTCTCTGCTTGACAACCGCCCCATGCATTTTTGGAAAGAAGCGAAATCCGGAGAAGCAGGAAATGCTTGACGATATAAAAAAATCGTTTGGTCTTAAATCGCTTAAAATTTTGCCAAGGGGTTTGGATGGCGACCATACCGATGGGCATATAGACAATCTCGCTCGCTTTGTTGCGAAAAACCATGTGGTTATGGCTGCGGGCTTTGAACAGGAAAAGAAGGAAATTGAGAACTGGCTTTGCGAGCATTACGAAGCGGCAAAGGTTGATGAGCTTGTGCTGCCGCCTTGTTTGCCGGCGTCTTATATGAATTTTATATTTGTGAACGGCGGTTTGCTTGTGCCTGTGTATAATTGCGAGCAGGATGTAGCTGCGTTGGAATATTTTAGCGGCGTGTTCCCAGACAGGGAAGTTATAGGCGTGGATTGCACTACGCCAATCGAAGAGGGCGGGAGTTTGCATTGCTTGTCCAAGCAGGAGCCTTTTTTCTAGATGACCAGCCTTTCTCTTGCCGCTCTGGAATTTTTGCGCCAAGCGGAAATACTCCCGGAATATTTGCCTTTGTTAAAAGATCCATTGAAGCTTTCCGAAAAATTGTCCAAAAAATTTACAGCGCAAGAACGCCATGCTCTTATTCATTATCTTGAAATTTTGCCAAGAATAAGAGAGAAGTTTGGCGCAGATTTAATTTGCGACAGACTTGCTTACGAGCAGGCTACGGCAAAGGATATTTCGGAGTATAAGGCTAAACTGTGGCCAAGCGATGCTAAAATTGCGGACTTGTGCTGCGGCATGGGCGGAGATAGCTTTTGGCTTTCTGCGGGCATTGTTTCGAGCGGTGCCGATATTGCTCCTGAAAGAATTTTGATGTTTAACGAAAATATGAAGCGTTTAAGTTTGCCGCACAGAGCCGAGTTGCAGAATGCGTTGGATGCAGTTGGCGGCGATTTTTTTTGCATAGACCCAGCACGGCGCGATGGATTGAATCCAGACTTTGAAAGCATTTTGGAACTGTCCAAAAAATTCTGCGCAGGAATGATAAAGCTTCCGCCTGCATTTCCTGAGAATGAGATTCCAAAGGAGAGCGATGTTCTCTATTTGGGAAATGCAAGCGATTGCCGAGAATGCTTGATGTTAAGCGGTGCATTTGGAAAAGGGATGATACGCGCTTCAACCATAGATAAAGAGTGGCAGTGCGAAAAAAGCGAGTTGCAAAATATAAGCTTGGAAACGAAAACTCCTGGAGCTTTTATTTTAGAGCCAAATCCGGTTTTGGTTCGCAGCCATTTATTTTTGAGCGAGTCGAAAAAACTCGGATTTTGGCAAATAGACTCAACGCTTGCTTACGTGTCCTGCGAAAATTTGCCGCATAAATATGATGGCTTTGCCGCATACAGAATTATAGTGCAGAGTTCGCTTTCCACAAATAATGTCAAAGCGATGCTGAGAAAGCACGATGCTGGCAAAATCATATTGAAAAAGCGAGGCGTTGAAGTTGTTCCCGAAGCGGAAATTCGCCGTCTCGCTCCGAAAGGCGAAAAGGAATATATTTTGTTTTACACGAGAATTTTAGGCGAAAAGCGGGCTATTTTGGCTGAGTTGGCATAACGATTTTGGAAATTTCTATTTTACTCCTATGCCTCGCTTTGTCGCAAACAAAAAATCCGAGCTTGCATCGCTGGCTCTAGACGCTCATATTTGCGTTTCTAGCCACTTTGTTTTCGGGGAGCCAAAAATGGGGTCCAAGCCTGCGAACTTGGATTCTAACGGCATTAGAACGCAAACAAATACTATTTCTACCCCCCCCCCCCCCCCCCCCCCCCCAGAATTTTATCTAAACAGCTATATTCATTCCTTTTGTCAGAATCAGAATTGGCCAGAATTTGGCAATTTTCAGAATTTCAGAAAAATCACTTTACATCAAGGAGTTCGTTATGAAAACTAGTCATTTTTCAAAAGTGGCCTGCAATTTTTTGGCTGTGGCGTTGGTAATTTCCTGCTCTAATGGCGGTAACCAAGATTATTTGCCATATTCATCTAAAAACGAAAATGTTTCATCATCATCATTTGAAAATGGCGACAAAATCAGTTCGTCTTCATTCTCGTCTTCATCAAAAAACGAAAATATTTCGTCATCTTCTTTTGAGAATGGCGATAAAGCCAGTTCGTCTTCATTTTCGTCATCATCATTTGTTCAGAATTCAAGTTCAAGCAGCAATTTAATGCCGTGCGGTAGCGGTTTCTTTAATTCTGCTACTCAATTTTGCCTTAATGGCAACACGATTACTGAGCTTTGTGGCGGAGATGCGTATTCTGTTTATCAATTTTGCGCAAATGATAAGGTCTATGATTTGTGTGGTGGCATTGGATATAATCCTGCAAATTATATTTGTTGTAATAATGTCCAATATGATATTAATACATACAGCTGCTGCAATAACAAACAATATTTCCTTGCAACGCAGTTTTGCAATGAAAATAGCATTTTGAATAAATGTGGCGGCATTCAGTATAATCCGCTAGAAAATAGTTGTTGTGTTTCTGCTGTATTCGACTTGGCAAACCAGAGATGCAAAAACAGCGTTGTAGAAACAAAGTGCGGGGCAAACAATTGGTATGATGCTGCGAACACGAATTTACGGTGCGAGAACGATGTCGTTGAAGCCAAGTGCGGGACAAGCAGTTGGTATGATGATGCGAACGCTAATTTACGGTGCGAGAACGATGTCGTTGAAGCCAAGTGCGGGACAAGCAGTTGGTATGATATTGCGAATACGAATTTACGGTGCGAGAATAATATCGTAGAAACCAGATGTGGGGTAAGCTGGTATAATGCGGAAATGTTATTTTGCTCTAATGATATACTGGTTGTGAAAGATTCTCGTGATAACCAAACATATAAAATAGCTACAATTGGTACTCAGACTTGGATGGCTCAGAATCTTAACTACAAAGCAAGCGGCTCTAAGTGCTATGACTCCAGCGAAGCCAACTGCACAATTTATGGTAGGCTTTATAGTGATGCAACGGCTAGGAATGTATGTCCATCCGGTTGGCATTTGCCAAGCAATGATGAATGGAATAAATTACTGAATTTCGTCAATCCGGATTGTCCCGCTAAGGTTGCCTTTTCCTCCTGCGGGGGGCCTACTTGTGCAAACGCCGGAACCAAGTTAAAAGCTACCAAAGGTTGGGATACCTACGGTTTTGATGGTTATGGTAATTGGAATGCTATAGGTATAGCAGGTACGGACGATTTCGGCTTTGCGGCTCTACCAGGTGGCGTGAACTACTCCAGCACTTTTGAAAACATCGGCAAAAGAGGCGAATGGTGGAGTGCCGATTTTCTATCCGGTGCTCAATGCTGCTATAGAATGTTTTATTCAGGAGATAATGTCTCAAGCGGAGGTTCTTCAGGCACATCTCTTAGCGTTCGTTGCGTAAAGGATTAATAGGTGGTATTTATGAGTGGTTATTATTGTACTAGCACAGAATTGAAAAAGAATTTGCATCATGGTGGTGCGAACCTTGCCGGAACTATGTCCCCAAGTTTTGGCTGGGCTAACAAAATAAAACGGGATAGGAGATAAAATGGCTTCATATAAAGATATTCGGCAGTATGTTAAAGAACATTATAATAAAAATGTAAAAACATGCTGGATCGCTCATGTCAAAGAAATTGTCGGGCTAAAACCTTCTATTGCGCCAAATAGAATCTCACCTGAATTTCGGAAATGTCCGTGTCCTGATTTATATATTGAAAAAATAAAGGAGGCATTAAAACATTTTAATATGATTTGACTATTTTTGTTTATTGCAAGAGCCTTTGCTCAAGAAAAAGGCTCTTTTACTGGCACAAGAAACCATAGGAGTTCGTTATGAAACAATTAGTTTGTGAAATGTGTGGCGGCAAAGAATTAGTCAAACAAGACGGAGTTTTTGTCTGCCAAAGCTGCGGAACAAAATATTCTGTTGAAGATGCCAAGAAAATGATGGTCACAATTGACAACTCTGGCAAATTAGAAAATGCTTTGAAAAATGCTCGTAGGGCAAGAGAATGTAACGACCATGAACAAGCTCAGAAGTATTATGACATTGTTCAAATGGAAGACCCTGAAAATTGGGAAGCTACTTTTTATAGTACTTATTATAAAGTTATGGGAACAAGTATTTCGCAAGCGACTAATTCTATTGTGAATGTTATAAAAATTGTTTTGAAAGATATAAAGAAAATAGATGATATTACTCAACAAAACGAAGCTATAAAACAAATTAGTACCGATTTATTTAATTTAGCTTCAGGATCATATTATAATGCTATAAATAATTATGAATCTCTTACTTTTACAGAAAAAGTAAATCGTAAGGAAAGCCATGACATTGATGTTTCAAATTTAATGGCTATGCTGATATTATTCGGAAAAGAGTTAGTTTCAGAATTTGGTAAAAATGAATTTACGACATCAATGCATATAAAATGCTACGAAACTGCATTAACTCTTACCAATAATAAATATTATGCTGACGAATTGACGAAAATTGAACCTGCAGCACATGAGCTTACTGCATTTTATGGTAGAAAAGAAGAAGAGAAGAAAAATTTCTGGCGTGGTTGCGGTGCTTGGATTTTATTTGTTTTTTTGTTCGCTCTTCTTGGAGCTTTAATTGGTGTATTTAAATAAAGTGAAGGTAAAAAATGAATAACGATGACATTAGCAATTTATGGAAACGCATTATTTCGGAATTATCCAAAGCAATGGAAATCCCAACAATACGGCATAATGCAACAAAAGGAATCTGGTTTTCAGCTTGTTCAATGAATAGCATCATAGTGATTAATGAATCTCAAATAAACAAGCCCTCTTCAAAATTAAAATGTACAAGAAAGATAAATGAAAAAGAATTTATAGATGTATATCCTCATTATCAGCCATGGAAAGACGGAAAAGAGTCAAGGGTATTTATGCGAGAATTATCGCAAAATACTTCATACATTTTAGCGTTAATAAATCATTTTGAGGAGAAATCAACCCCTAAAGTTTCTTAATACGCATTAAAAATACCATCCTTTCCCAGCAAAAAACGCCAAAAGTATCAATTTATCAGAGCTTCTTTATGAAGTGGGAAAAAACTATGTAATGGCATGGCGTAACCTTGCCCAGCGTTGTGATTTGCTATTTTAACAGAACTTCCATAACCTTATCGTTTTCCAATGCGAAATCGGAAATTTTGATTAGCATATTTGCCAGTTTTTCCATTTTCAAAACTTCTTCCCTGTTTTCCTTGGAAACATCTTTTGTTTGCAGAGAATCTGAATTTTCAAAAAGCTTAGAGTCTTCGCCCTCTTTGTATATAAGGCGAAAATCGCCGTAATTCAAGGTTTTGTAACCAAAGTGAGTGCCCAGCGCAAAGTTCTTGCGCTCTCTCAGCAAGCTGTATCCCATAAAAGGATTAGGCTCTTCTATGCCAGCCAGGTCCAGAATAGTCGGAGCTATGTCTATTTGGCTTGTTGAAATTGTGTCTGTTTTTTGCGGGATATTTTTTCCTGCTATAATAAAAGGGATATGAGTTACAGAGTAATAAGCCCCGCCGCTTATCGTGGCAACTTCATTTTCTCCAAGCGGAAATCCATGATCTGCAGAAATTATTAAATATGTATTTTCAAACCAGGGTTCATTCTGAATGGAACGAACAAAGCGGGCCAGTTGCCTGTCTGCATAATTCATTGTGTAATTTATTCTCTCCTGTATGGATTTATCTTTTTCCTCTCTGGGCATATTTGCCGCAAAATTAAAAGGGTAGTGGTTGCTTCTGGTTATGAATGTAGCTAGAAACGGTTTATCTTTGTTTGCAAGAGAATCTTTTACATATGTGCTTGCCCAGTCCCAAAAAAGAGAATCGTCTTCGCGTTCTCGGCTGTAATTCTGTTTGTCATACCATTTTGCAATCCACACGCCTAAATTATCCCACGCAGGATCTGCTGCTGAAAAAAAATCCGTTCGCCAACCGGCATTGCGCAGGTAGAATGCAAAGCTCGGTACATTTATAAAAGGCAATTCCGCAGCTTGCGCTTTTGCGGAATGAGTCGGCATTCCAGTATGCGCCGAAAGCATGCCTCCGGTGGTGGGCACTCCGCTTACGTGCATTCTGTTAAAATTCAAACCTGCATTCATTAAAGAGCATAAAAACGGCGAAGATTGCTTTACATTTACGTATCTGTGCGATTCTAAAAATACGACTATAAAATTGGCTGGCTGGGAATTGAGAGTTGAGAATTGAGAATTGAGAATAGGCTGCATCTCTTTTTGGAAATTTCGATATTCCGATATTTCTTCTTCGCTTAGATCGTTATTTTTTTTAGCGAAGTTTGTGATTTCGCTGTAAATTAAACTTACCGCAGGTTTCAGTTTTTGTGCACGTGCATTCCCTGTCCAAATAACATTCAAGAATAGCCAGCAACATAGATAGAATACGGCTCCGCCTATAAAGAAACTTTTTTTGTAGGTTATTTTGCAGAAAAATTTATTCAAAAAATAAAGAAGCGGAAATGAGAGAAAAATCACTGCAACTTGCAAAAACGGCACGCTTTGGTCGTAAGCGAAATAATCCCAGAATACCACTATGCTGGAAGGGTCTTTGTATGTGTTTATAAGCGAAAGCGAAACGTGCGAACCCAAAAACCGCTGAGTTTCGTGGTCAAGATAGGTTAAAAAAAGGATAATGGAGTGAAATACTATAAATGTAATTTTGCCATAGCGTTGATAATTTCGCATTATTGCTGCCCATAGCACAAAAGAAACTGCAATCCACATATAATCCCAAGTGATTGCGTGAAAAATATACCAATCCGGTTTATTCACAAATGGTATCCCGTAGGGATCGTTTCTGAACAATAACAGAACCCTGAGTATTATGTGGGCTACCCAGAAAGCAAGCGTAACAGGTAGCAAAGCTTTGACCATTTCAGGAAAATAGGAATTTCTATATTATAATGTATCATTCACAGGAGTTTTGAAAATGTCGCAAATTTATCTTGTAGGCGCATTGATTTTGGCGGTTGTAGCCATTATTTTGTTTTATTTTATAGCAAGCTTTTTTGGCTTGTGGCTGCAGGCTCTGTTCTCAAAAGCCAATGTTGGCATTTTCCAGCTCTTGGGCATGAGGCTCAGGAAAGTCAATCCACGCATGATTGTCGAATCTCGCATTTTGAGCGTTAAGGCTGGCATTCCTGTGGAAACCAACTTATTGGAAGCGCATTACCTTTCCGGTGGAAACGTACTGCGCGTTGTGCAGGCTGTTATAGCGGCGAACAAGGCCAATATAACCCTTTCTTTTGCGGAAAGCGCAGCGATAGACCTCGCCGGCAGAAACGTTTTGGAAGCGGTGCAGATGAGTGTTAATCCAAAGGTTATCACTACTCCAAAGGTAAGCGCAGTTGCTTTGGACGGCATTCAGCTTCAAGCAGTTACCAGAATCACTGTGCGAGCCAGCATTCGCAAGCTTGTGGGCGGCGCAGGCGAAGAAACCGTTATTGCTCGCGTTGGCGAAGGCATTGTTAGCTCAATAGGCAGCGCAAAAACTCACAAAGAAGTTTTGGAAAATCCCAATATGATTTCCAAGAAAGTTTTAGCTAGCGGTTTGGATGCGGGCACGGCTTTTGAAATTCTCTCAATAGATATTGCAGATGTTGATGTTGGCCATAATATAGGCGCAATTCTGGAAACCGACCGTGCAGAAGCAGACAAAAAAATCGCTCAGGCAAAAGCGGAAGAACGCCGTGCTATGGCTGCAGCCGCTGAGCAGGAGATGAAGGCCAGGGTTGTGGAAATGCAAGCCAAGGTTGTAGAAGCAGAGGCTCAGGTTCCGCTCGCTATGGCAGAAGCTTTGAGAAGCGGCAAGCTGGGAGTTATGGATTATTACAATCTGCAGAACATAAAGGCCGATACTCAAATGCGCACTCAGATTTCCGGAGTTTCGGAAAACGATTTGGAGCATAAGTAGGCGGCTCTGCAAATGGAAACCCTTCTAGTATTTTTGGCAATAATCGCTATCCAAATGATAGCGGCATATTCCAAGCAAAAAAAGGAAGCTGCCAAGCGGCAGCAAGCTCCGAATTTGCCTCCTGCGGAGGAAGTACTGGAATACCCAAACTGGGAAGAAGAGGATGAATCTGAACAGGAACTGGAACCAGAACCGGAACTGGTTTTCAAGCTGGAAGGCGTTGCTCCTGCTTCTGCCCCTTCTCCTTTTCAGGCAAGCGTGCCGTTTCAAGCTATTACTGATAGAAAGCTTGCAGAGATTGTTAGAGAGCCTGAATGCGAAGTTTTGCTTAAAGCGAACAGCTTAAAAATAGATGCGAGCAAATTAAAACATGGAATTATTTGGACTGCCGTTTTGCAAGAACCTCGTTATAAGGTAAAGTGGGCTCCGCGATGCTCTCATTAGCCTCTTCCGTTGCCGATCTTGCCATAGAAAAAATAGAGCTTTTTATACTCGCTCTTGTGCGAATTTCAATGATAATTTTTTTGTTGCCTATTTTTACTGTAAATACAGTGCCTGCAACTATAAAAGCCGCAATATCTTTTTTGCTCGCATTCCTGGTATTTCCGCAAATGCCTTTGATCAGTTTTACCATAGCAAATTCTCCTATATTCTTTTTTATGATTGTAATTGAGCAAATTTTTGTAGGAATGGTAATAGGATTCACAGCGTCATTCCTTTTGCATTTTGTGATTATGGGGGGCGAGTGGGTTGCTCGCGATACAGGTTTAATGCAGGGAACGCAAAATCCGTTCGTGGAATTTCAAAGCAATATATATTCAATATTTTTCCCTATGATTTTGGTAGTAATATTTTTGGCAAGCGGCGGCCATTACTTTTTTATACGAGTGCTTTTTGAATCTTTTCAATACATTCCAATGGGAAATTTTGTTTGGGACACGCGTAGTTTTGCGGCTATTCTGATGTTGCTTTCGGCGAGTTCTTTTGTAGTTGCATTTCAGTTTGCGGCTCCTGTTTTGGGTGCGCTTTTTTTGTGCACGGTCACGCTTGGTCTTATGAACAGGGTAATGCCGCAATTGCAGGTTTGGCTTTTGGGCGTTCCGATGAAAATTATTTTCGGCACATTGGTTATAATTTATTCTTTGCCTCTTATGGTGCAGCTTTTTCATGCGAATTTTGAGCAGTTGCAGAGAGCCTTGTTTGCAGTCTTGCGGGCTGGGGGTGGGCACTAATGGCAGATGATGAAGACAAAACAGAGGAGCCTACCTCAAAGAAAAAATCTGATGCCATTAAAAAGGGGCAGATTGGGCGTTCAATGGATTTATCTTCGGCCATTGCCTTAATCGGGGCTTTGTGGGGGCTTTATCTTTTTGGCGGAGATTTCGCTGCTAGCTGCAAAGCGATTATGCATGAATTCTTTATCGGTTTTGTCGATTGGCAGCCAACGCTTGCGAATTTTTCGGGCTTGGCGTATTATGTTTTGAATTTATTGATAAAAATGCTTGCGCCTTTGCTTTTGCTTTTTTTGTTTCTTGGCTTGGTGGGTAATTTAGCACAGGTTGGTTTGCATTTTACGCTTGAAAAATTGCAACCAAAACTTTCAAATGTATTTTCGCTGGCCAGTTTCAAGCGATTGTTCGGGAAGGACGCCTGGGTGGAACTTTTAAAAGGTGTAGCGAAAATAACCATTGTAGGAATAATTGCCTATTTTGTTATAAAATCGCATTACGAAGATATTTTATATATGGCTGATATGGAAATCGGAGTTTTTTGCGCATATATGATAGACATTATAGTTGAATTGCTTTTGAAAGTCATTATATTTTTGATTATACTCGGCATAGTGGATTTGATTTACCAAAAGAGAAAGACTCACAACGAAATGAAAATGACAAAGAATGAGGTTAAAGACGAACATAAGCAATCGGAAGGCGATCCGAAGGTGGTGGCAGCTCGCAAGCGCATGATGTATAAACTACACCAGCAATTTATGATGAAAGAGGTTCCGAGCGCAACTGTGGTTATAACCAACCCGACTCATTTGGCAATAGCTTTGCGCTATGAGCGAGGCAAAGACCAGGTTCCGCTGGTTGTTGCAAAGGGAGAGGATAAAATAGCGGAGCGAATAAAGCAACTTGCGGTTGAGCATAATGTTCCCATAGTTGAAAACAAGCCTTTGGCCCGTGCCATGTATTACGTAGTTGAGGTTGGCGACCCTTTGCCGGCAGAGTTCTTCTCCGCCGTTGCGGAGGTTTTGGCGTATGTGTTCAGGCAGAAGGAAGCGGGATAGTCTTTTTTTGCGCAGCAAAGAACAGCGTGGACAGCAAAAGCATAACGGATAACATATAGAAGATTCTCAGGTTTTTAGACCAGATTTCTTCTTGTTCCAAGCGCAAGTTGTAAAAAGAAACCAACAGCGTTTCGCAAGCTTCCCAAGCCTTGGCACGAGCCTTGTTCCATTCCTCAATACTGCAGGAATCGGTTTTCAAGCACAATGCAAGCAAGCGCATTCTCAAAGTAATGCTCATCTCTATATCGTAAATGGCATCTGGATTTGGAAGCTTAATCTCTTTGGTACTTAAAGCGTAAAACTGCTCTTTTATAGATGAAACAAGAGCTGTCTGGATATTTAAATTATCTTTGGCTGTTTCAAAGTTTGTTTGAATTCTTGAATCCAAAACCCTGTATTCAGAAATGTTTGCTATAATCTGCTCGTAGATAAAAGGCGAATTTGCCTGCAAACGATAATAAAAATAAGAAAGAACAAAAATAGACGCAATGGCAAGAAGCCCTGCCAGCAAACTAAAACGTCTAAATAACAGCTCTTTCAAAATGCCTCTCTAAAAAGCCAGAGAATAAATATATGAATGCAGCCATGGCGCAATGCCAAAGAACAAAACCGCAAAACCTAAAAAGGCAATCGCTATCTTTTGCCCCATGCTAACTCGCAGCGGGCTCAAATCTTCTCCTCCATCGCTAACCCATGCTGCTTTTATCACCTGCAAATAATAATACAAAGCTATAACGCTGTTTATTGCGGCAAAACCTACAAGCGCATAATTGCCCACAGAAGCTGCGCTGGCAAACACCATCCACTTGCCTATAAAACCTGCGAGCGGCGGAATGCCAGCCAAGCTAAACGCTGCTATTGCAAACAAAACCGCAAGCAATGGACTCTCTTTTGAAAGCCCTCTAAGAGAATCAAAACTCTCATCGCGAGTTTTGCCTATTATTCCGATTAAAAAGAACATCAGGTAATTTGAAAAAGCGTAAAGGAACAGATAATAAACAAAAGACGAAGCTCCAAGACGAACCTCTCCGCACAAACCGATTAAAATATAACCCGCTTGAGCAATGGAGCTATATGCCATAAATCTGCGCAGCCTGCTCTGTTTCAATGCTCCCAAGTTGCCTATAAATATGGTTGCCATTGCAAGTCCGGAAAATACGAGCTGGAATATAAGGCCCATGTCTGCCAAGGGGCCATATACCAAAACTCCCAAAAACGCCAGCGAAACCGCTTTTGAGGTGACGGAAAGATAAGCGGTAACTGGTGTTGGAGCGCCTTCGTAAACATCTGGAGCCCAGGTGTGGAATGGAAATAATGTAAGCTTAAAGCCAACGCCAGCTACTATAAAAAACACTCCTATTAGCAATAGATTCAAATCCACGCTGGAGGTATTATGCACGGCATAGGAAATGTCCGAGTAAGAAAGCGATTCGGCAAAGCCGTATAAATAGCTCATGCCGAACAGCAAAACCGCAGTGGCTATTGAGCCCATTAAAACATACTTAAGAGCGGCTTCCGAACCTTTAGATGAAAGCTTGCTCCAGGAAACCAAAAAATACATAGGCATGGTTGCAAGCTCCAAGCCTATAAACAGAGATATAAGCTCCTCAGCCGAAACCACAAGCATTCCGCCAACAGCCACGAATAGCATTGCCGCCAAAAATTCCGGCCTGCTGCGCAAATTATAGCCGCTGCTCAAAACGGAGGCGAAAAAGAAAGAAATCAGCAAGAGTTCTCTAATTAAAATGCCAAAACTGTTTACATGCCAGGTCAGCAGACTTGCGTTTAAACTAGCGTCTTCCATTCCGCAGATTGAAAACCCTAAATAAAGCAACGCCAAAGCCGCAGAACTCACGTTGGCTAAAACAATGCAGCTTCTTTGCGAAAACAGCCCAAGGGCCAAAATCAAAAAAGGCAACAATATAAATGCGCAGTCTAAAATTATAAACGGTGACATTAATCGTAATGTAGAAAATTTTCAAAATAACACAAAACGTGCTCTTTCAAAATCCAGTCTAAATTCTCCAGAATTTGCGGCAAAAGCAAAATACCGCTGCTGTTCAAGCGTTCTGCCAAGTTTTCAGCGGTAAAAGCTTGCTCAATCTTCCTTGCTTCTGGTACATAGCTTAAATGCCAGGGTTCAGGCTGCACTCTCCCAATGCCAGGCAAAAAGACTCGCCTGAATCCAAAAGAATTTTTATCCAGCCATTTGTGAAAATTTCCGAACACTCCATAGGATTCCTCTATGGTAAGCTCTGCTTCGTAATCTTCTGGAACAACGGCGGCATCTATAACATCAAGGTCTGTTCCCCATTCGTGCCGGCTTGTGCCGGGCAATGCGCTCCAAAGCAGAATTGTTTTCATAAGCTCTTGCTCGGAAAGCTCGGCTATGTTTACGGGTTCGCAGTTTTTGTCCAGAACCTTTCTTTTTCCGGTGACTTTTTCGTTCCAAATCAAGAGCTGCCGCTCAAAGCTGCGGTAACCGCTTTCGATTTTAGGTGCGAAGCCATGTTTTTTGGCTTCTTCGCAGAAAATTTCAAAAGCAGCAGTAGTTTCGGGTTTTAGCATATTTTAGCGGGGAATTGGGATTAGCGATAGTTTTGGTGCGGTTTTGCCGTCTGCAACGCGCATTGTTTCTTTTAGGGTTGTACGGAGCATCAGGTTTTCGCCTGCGCTTTCCCATTTGCCGGTTGGGGAGTTCAGCCACAGAACAGTTTCTCCGTTTTGGCTTACGAAAATGCAGGCAACGGTACCATAGCGAAAGAATTTCCCCGCGATGGTTTTGCCATCTGTTTCTAAATTTCCATTCCATGTTTCTGCGGTATAGCCAAGGCGAACTCGCTCCAACATGGTTTCCCAAGCCCTGCCAAATGCGGCTTCCGGGCTTATCACGGATTTTTTCAGTTGCGAGGAAATTTCTCGAAAAGTCTCTGCCGCTTCTTTATTCTTATGCGGAAATCCCTGCTCGGCAAATATAGCCAGCGAATCTATTGCAAGCGTCAAGTCCTCTATGTATTTAGTTTTGCGACTTTCAAAGTAGCGAGCCGTTCCCAGAGCCTTTTGCCTTGCGCCCTTCAGTTTTTCTATTTCTGCCTTGAGCGAATCTATTTGCCCTGCCAATTCTTTTGCCTGTTCCTCAAAAATAGCGGTTTTTTGCTTTGAATTTTCCACATAAGCGGCATGCCTTTTAGCTTCTGCTTCCGTTAAGTTTTTTTCCCTTTCCGTTTCTGCTTTTACATTTTTAATATTACGCTGAATTTCCGCAACGCTCTCTTGCGCAAAAAGAGGCATGGCGGCAAAAATAAGCAATAGGGCTTGGCGCATGGGAGGAATATAGAAAATTTCTATATTTTGCATTATGAAATATTTCTTACTTCTTTTAAGCTTGCTTTTGCTCGGTTCTTGCGGTTCTTACGAAGGCAATTCCGATTATAAAAGTTTTAACTGGAGGCTCCAAGGCGTTTGGGAAAAAGCAAATGGCGAGTCGTGGGAGGATGCTACAATAAAGATTGACTACAATAATATATCCATAACAGGTACGGTTTATCATTTTTCTGGTTTTCCGAGAGGAGTGGAGTTGGAGGCTTATGCCGATACGTCATTTATATATATAAAAGTCAGCGGCGAATGGCAAACAGTGTCTTATGTATATTGGGAGACAGGTTCGTATCCAAAGACAAAAATGTTGACTTTGAAGGGACATAGTTATTATGAGCCAGAAATTTTTAAGTTTGTTGAGGAGCAGTATTAGCCATACACTCTGCGATATCCGTTTCTGATTTCCGTGAATTTTTTTGGTTCCTTTCTGAAATCAGCATCATCTTTATGAATATTGTACAGGCCATTGTTAGTCGTATTCTCTATTTTTAATTCTTCTATATGAATTTTGAAAAAAATTCCGACGGCTTTTATGAGCATATTCGCAGCGTTTATTTTCGCTTCTGCGCTGTGACCTGCAATGTGAGGCGTGGCGATTTTAATAAGAGGCAAAAGGGTTGCGTCTATATTGGGTTCATTTTCCCAGACATCTATAATCGCTCCGCCTAAATGTCCGCTTTGCAAGGCTCGTCTCAGAGCTTCGCTATCGCATACTGCGCCACGTGCGGCGTTTATCAGCCATGCTCCTTTTTTCATTTTTTTGAAAAAATTATCGTTTGCCATATGCCTGGTATCTTTTTGAAGCGGGCAGTGCAGAGTTATTATATCTGCCTCAAAAATATTGTCGTGCAGATTTTTTGGCGGGTCGCAGAGAAAGAGTTTCATTCCCAATTTCTCCGCCGCTTTTTTCACCTCATCACCGGTAGCTCCAACACCTACAATGCCAAGCGATGAGGCTCCTATTTCAATTAGCGCAGAGTTTACATATTCCGCAACGGACTTTGCATTGCTGCCATGCGCAGTTGCCACGAAAATTCCATTTTGCTCGCAAAAATTCGTGTCTATATGCTCAAAGCCTGATGTTACGGTTCCTATAAATTTTACATTTGTGCCGAGCAAAGTTTCTGCGCCGTATTTTCTGGTTGAACGGACAATTAAGGCTTGAGAGTCTTTGAGGGTTTCTTTGGATATGTCGCTTGAATTCAGGTATTGAACGGCGAAGTGCGGCTCAAAGATGCCGTGCAAAGATTTAATGGCAGAGTCTAGAGTTATTAACATTGTTTGCTAGACTTGCTAATCATCCAAACCAAACGATTTTTGCGGAAAATGCTTAACTGCGGAGTCTAAAAAAACATCAAGTTGCGTTTCGTTTTCGGCTTTGTAGGCGTTTTCAAAATATTCTTTTCTCCACTGCGTATAATCAAAAGAATCTCTTTTTAGGGCAAAAATGAAAAACTCTGCTTCTACATAGCCGAGCTTGTCTGTGAGGCATTTAACCCCTTCGCTTATGATAGCTTGTTCATTTCTAAGCATTTTTACTCTCCCACATACGGATAAAATCAACAGGATTTATCACTATTATTTTATCCGATTTATAATTTAGCAATTTTTTATCAGTTGTTATAAAAAAATCGCATTGTGCAATAATTGCCGCAGAAATATGTGCTGCATCCATATATTTTATTCCGTTTTTCATAAGTTCATTGGCATATATGCTTATTTCCGAGCGTTTGTCTTCACCTACATATATTTTAGAATTTGATAAAAACCCCAATATTTGCTCTTTTTTATACTTAAATGGATTGTTATAAATTTCTTCCAAAAGAACTATTGAGTGAGCGAGATCTATTTTTTGATTTGTGATAAGTCGTTGGATACTCATTTTTGCAATTGATTCAAAAATTATGGTATCGCCATTTTGAGTATCAAATGGACGGTTATAACAACAATTGTCTAAATACACTTTCACGCTATTAGTCCTTTAAAAAGTTTGTTAAAATATTTTTGCACTTTAATTCTAGCAAAATTTATTTTATTAAGTTCAGGAGTGAAACAAAAAATATCGGGGTGTTTGGCTGCACTTAAAACTATAAAATCATCTTTTAGCTTTTCAAAACCCTTCCTGTCGAAAGGAACATCTAAATTGCCAAAATAATATGGAAGTTTAGGGATTACATCTTTGAAAGCATCCACATAGCAATAATAAGGCAATTTTTCCGACTCTATATAAATTGTATTGGCAGTATCTTCTTTTATAAAAGTACGTGAACGTTTTAACGCGTTAATATCTCGCATTGTGAAAAATTTAAATTTTCTTTTTTCTGAGTAATGGGATGGATATTTTGATATATATTTGCAAATATAATCAAAATCTGAAATTGAAAATTCTTGTTTTTCCAATGTTTTAAATTTTCTTTTCACAATTTGTCCATAATCAATACCTTGTGCATTTTTCTCATAAATAGCAGCTACAATAGGAAACCCGCTATTTTTAGAAGTATCTGAAAATTCTTGGCTGCTAAACACTACTGCATCTAAAAGAGTATATTTTTGCATAAGAGGTTTCAATGTTTCAAAATTAGTTTTTTTGATTAAATAGGAAAGCGGATGTAAAACAGCTATATAGGTTGGCTCTAGTTTCGCAAAAGCAAGCATAAAAGAAAGCCCTAAATCCCGGGTTTTTATTTCTTTATCAATTTCACAAGGTTCAGCCTTTATTCCATTCTTTACATGAGAAGTTACATCGTTGTATGGTGGATTTCCAACTATTGCAATCTTTTCTTTTTCTCCGATTCCGTATTTTGAACGAGAAGCTTGATAGAGCATATTTGCTTTTTTAAATTCAACATTTGGAAAAGCTTTACTTGCAATAGTTAAAGCCTTTGAATCAATGTCTGAGCCTATAAACCGCACGTTTTTTTGAGGAAATGTTTCTGCAAAAAACGCTCCATAACCACAGGCTGGTTCAAGAACTACATCAACAAAATTTTTGTTCACATTTTTTGCCAAAGTATTATAAACCAAATTCACTAATTTAGATGGTGTGTAAAAACTCCCCAAATTAGTTTTCTGCTGGTGAGATAAATGTTTAACGCAATCTTTCTGCATCGCCTACCTCAGCGCTAACCCCGCAGCAGATATTTTTTCTCGCAGTTTTGTGTGAACGGAGTTGATCTCTTCGTCTGTGAGCGTACGATCAGGAGCTTGGTAGTAAAAGCGGTAGAGCAGATTCTTTTTGCCTGCCGCTATTTTCTCTCCCTGATAAACGCTCAAAAGCTCGATGCCTGATAAATACTTCGGGTTAAAGCCCTTGAATTTTGATAGCAACTCTGCATGGGTTACGAAATCTTCCGCTTCAATGGAAACATCGCGCTCAATAATCATTTGCTTGGAGAATTCCTTGAATGAAACTGGTTTTAAGAACTCTGTTTCCAAAACGGATAAATCTATTTCGCAGACGAATGAGTTGAATTTCATGTCAAATTTATTTTGAACAGCAGGGTGCAATTCTCCGCATGAGCCGATAATCTTTTTGCCGATTTTAAGAGACGCGCTACGCCCTGGATGCAAAAATGTTTCAGGATTTTCCGGGGCTTCAAAATTTACGGAGATTTTCAGCCTTTTGAAAAATGCGTTTAGCAACCCTTTGAAGGCGTAAAAATCCGCTTTGGGTTCTGCAAAAACTATTGCAAGCATTGGGATTTCTTTGAACCCTGGGTCTTTTTCGCTTGCAGTTTCCGGTGTTGGGAACTGCGCTTTTGAAACCTCAAAAAGACGAACAGACTTCTGATGTTTTGCGTTTTCTGCCGCGCTGAAAATCAAGTTTGGAAGCAAGCTGGTTGGCAGCACTGCGAGTTCTTCGCTCAAAGGATTGAGCAGGGGAGCCGGGTTTGCTCTTTTGTCTTCGCCAGTTCCGAATACCCACTCGGTTTTCTTTTTGCTGGTAAATCTGAGCGAAAGACATTCGTGCAGGGCCAGTGCAGAAAGAGAATTGCGGATTTTTCGGTTTATTCTTTCTTGCAGCGGCAATTCGTTGGGTTCGGCTTTGAAGCTTGGAATGTCGTAGGGGATTTTATCGTAGCCGATTAGCCTTGCAACTTCTTCTATTAAGTCTGCTTCACGTTCTAAATCGAAACGCCAGCTTGGAATCGCATTTTCTTTTATGCCTATTCCTTCTAAAAGTTTTTTCGCTTGTTCTATTGGCACTTTTATGCCAAGCAATTTTTCAATGCGCTCTTCGCGCAATGGCACATTCGGGCGTTTGGGCAAATGCTCTTGGGAAATGAATTCCAATTTTTGCTCTGAGACATTTCCGCTGGCAAGCTCTGCGATTAAGGAACAGGCGTAGTCGCAGGCGTAGCTTTGCAGTTCAAAGTCCACGCCTCTTTCAAAACGATAGCTTGAGTCTGTGGATATGCCGAGTCTCTTGGCTTGTTTGCGAACTACGGTTGGATTGAAGAATGCCGCTTCCAAGAAAACATCTTTAGTCTGGTCTGTGATTTCGGATTCTACGCCGCCCATCACGCCCGCAACGCAAGCTGGGCGGTTGCCGTCGCAGATTGCAAGGTCTGTGCTTTGCAAAACGTGTTCTTTGTGGTCAAGGGTCGTGATTTTTTCGCCGTCTTGTGCAAAGCGAACCTTCACTTCTCCGCCGCTCAGCCTGCCTAAATCAAAACTGTGCAACGGCTGCCCAATATCCATAAGAACGAAATTCGTAATATCCACAACATTATTTATAGGATTCATTCCAACCGCTTTCAACAATTTCTGCATCCATTCTGGACTAGGTCCGATTTTTACATCGTTTATTATGCGGCCTACATAATGCGGACAGGCGGCGGGGGCGTTAATGGTTAATTGCATTTGCGTGTTGGATTGTTTACCCTGTTGTAGGGGCAAGGCGTGCCTTGCCCCTACAACAGGATGCCTTGCCCCTACAACGGGAACGGTGCGCAACGGCACACCATACGCCGCCGCCAATTCACGTGCAATGCCCAAATGCGATAATGCATCCGGTCTGTTTGGTGTAACATTTATTTCAAAAACCGTGTCGTAATATCCTAAATCTGCGAAAGCCTTGCCTACAGGGGCGTCTTGCGGCAAAATCAAAATGCCGCTGTGGTCTTCTGATAATCCTATTTCATTTTCTGCGCAGAGCATGCCAAAACTTTCTGCGCCTCGGATTTTTGATTTTTTCATCTTTAAACTTTTTCCATCTGGCATGGGAAGCTCCACGCCTATTGGGGCCAGGACCGCTTTTATGCCGGCTTTTACATTCGGGGCTCCGCATACTACTTGCAGAGTCTCTTTGCCGTCAAAGACTTTTGTTAGGCTTAGGTGGTCGCTGTCGGGGTGGGGGCCGCATTCCAGAACCTCGGCTATAAGCAAGCCGCTGTAGGTCTTTCCGAAATCTTCGACGCCTTCAATCTCAAAACCCAAGCTCGTGAGCTTTAAGGAAATATCTTCTGCGGAAGCTTTAAGGTCAATAAACCTCTTAAGCCAATTTAAACTGATTTTCATCGCTTTTACTCTGTGGCTTCTTCCTCAGATTCTTCCGCTTCGCCCCCAGACTCTCCGGAAGTCTTGCCCAGAAGGTCGTTTGCGTCTATGGTCAGGAATTTGTCTTTGTCATCGTAGATGACTTTGAAAGAATATTTAATGCTGCTCTTTCCGCTGCTGCCCCAGCCAACTGTTATGCTGCGATCGGCAGCATTGTTGCTGATAGAGGTTCTGAGACGAGCCTCATCTTCCTTGCCGGAGCAATCTTTGCCATTGCAGCGAGGCACTTTCTGGGAATCGGCGAGCTTTTTGACAAATGCTTTGGATTTGTCTTTGCTTTTCCAGGTGCTATCTATGATAGACCATAATAGGTTATTGTTCTGAATGTTGTCATTCACCTGACCTATCTGGTACTTGGTTTTCTCTTGAGTTTCTTTAACAAACTCTTGAGCCTGCTGTTGAGCGTTGCTCTTTACCATAAAGATAAGAGCGATAAGCAGTACGTTGACTGCAATGGAAGCGACGAGAATCTTTTTCTGATTATTCATATTTATAATATAGAAATTTCTATCTTTCCCTTTCTCGGAAGAATGCCGGAGTGGCCGATCGGGGCGGTCTCGAAAACCGCTGTTCGCAAGAACCGAGGGTTCGAATCCCTCTTCTTCCTTAAAATGCGGCTTGTTGGTTCAATGCAGCGAATAAAAAGTCACGCAAGTAACCTTATTCCCGTTCTCCATAAACGGAATTGGGTCCAAAAACTTGCAGTCCGTGATGTTCGCTCGAAATAAATACGGATTTACCCTGTCAAACGCAATTTCTTTTTCGGATTTAAAGGCATAATACAGTTTAAACTCCTCGCCTTTAATCTCGCTTGCCGTAAGATATCCGAAAAGCGCATGCTCAAAACTGTGCAGGCAGGTTTTCCAGGAGTGAATTTTTGGAAATTTCATGTCTGGCTTGTTGTCTTTTGCGTGCACCATGTGCCAAATTTCGCCATGCTTTTTGTCAACCATGTAATCAAACCAATACTTGTAGGTATTGTTGAGATACTCAAGATAAGATGGATCGTTCAATGCCAAAATTGCGCATGCTTGGTCAAGCTCGGCAAGACCCCACCACTCCTTGTCCACATCTCTTTCGGCATCTGCATTAAAGCATTTCGCCCAAGACCCGGTTTCTTCAACATACGCGTTGTGCAAAATTTTATCAATCTTTTCTCTGGCAAAATTCACGAAAGATATTTCATTCGTTAGAATGCCTATCTGATATATAAGCCACATGGTCTTTACCGAGTGTCCAAAATCGGTGTGGGCCGTTCCAAGCTGCTTTATGTCTGAGGTTGTGCTTTTTCCCCAGAAAAAACCGTATCTTTCGCTGTAAAAACGTGTTATGATAATAAAGACAATTTTTTTCAGCCATTCTTTCCACTCGCTCTGATACGGTTCCGGAAGTGCTGGCGCAAGCCAAATCATATATGCGGAAATCTGGTCAATCTGCGCCACTATTTCAATTGGAACTTTAGTTTGCTCTTTTGTTTTAGGATGCCATGTAAAGTATCCTCTTCCGTAAGAAAAGTAACGTTTGAAAATATGTTCCTTTGCCTGCATGATTTTGAATAAAGCATTCTCGTCATGCGTAAGATAATAATACATGCCAAGTCCAGTGATGCCGTAGGCGAGATCCTGGCTGGTGCGCTGAGAACTTTTGTCTCCCCATTCTCCGGTTTTTCGGTTTTGCTTGGTGAACATACCGTTTTCATTGTCAAAAGCATTCATCAAAGCCTCTGCGCCCAGCTTGCAAAGTTTGAGATACTCTTTTTTGCCCGTCATGTTAAAAGCTATTCCATAAGCGAAAGTTTGGCGCGAATGTGCTCTTACATAATTGTTGTCCAAATCGATTAGAGTTGCTGTGTTGACATCGGCCAGCGCTGCTTTTATTTCTTTTGGATATTTAGCTGGGTTCTCAGATATAAGTTCTCCAGAATTGCTTCTGTATGTAGGAAACAAACCTTTGTCCAAATTGCAAGCCGCCTTCCTGGTCCAAAACTTCATCAGATCCTCTTCAAGATGCTTGAGCCACACGCTCGGACCTGGATGGTTTTTTACCAACTCTTTTATGGAGTACGCTTTTTCGCGTTTCCTCATAGGAGATTCTCCTTCTTTTATTGTAAAATAGAAAAATACAGCTCTGGTTTTCTATCCCTTTTTACTGGAAACGCTTTTCTGTACTCATCCACATTCGCAACATTCAATTCAAAGACATCCACATCTGGCGATACTTCCAGGCCTTCAATCTTAATGCCTTTAGGGCTGAATACAGCGCTGGATTTTTGATAACTAATTTCGTTGCCGTCAACTCCTGTTCGGTTTACTCCTATAAAGAAAACCTGATTTTCAATGGCGCGCGCTTGCAAAAATACATTCCAGTGAGAAATTCTGCTGCTTGGCCAGTTGGCAATATTTATGATTATCTTGCTTTGCGCAGACAAAGGCTGAAACATTTCCGGAAACCTTAAATCGTAGCAGATGCTCATTCCAACAGGCACATCGCAAATATTTGCAGACACAAGCGCATCTCCGCCTGCATAATGCTCATCTTCTTTGGCGTGCGAAAACGGATGTATTTTGGCATAGTTGGCAAGCAATTCTCCTTTTGGAGAAACGGTAACTAAATTGTTTGTAGTCTTGCCCTCTTTTCTCAGCGCAATGCCAAATGAAACATAAACTCCGTATTTCGTTGCGCACTTGGCAAAAAAGCGTATAGACTCGGAATTATCAAATTCTTCTACGCATTTTAGAGTGTCCGTGCTAAATCCTGTAAGCGTCATTTCGGGAAATATAATCCAGTCAATCTGTTCGGGAGCGGCTAATTGAAAAAGCTCCGAAGCTTTCAATTTGCTGCTTTCTTTGTTCTCCCAAACGGGGTTAAAGGAAATGAGCGCTACTTTCATTTTTCAACGCTTGCTCAATTACATCGTCCATATCATAATACTTATACATACCCAAACGTCCTCCAAAGATAACATTGTTCAAAGTTTTTGAAAGCTCAAAATATTTATTATATAAGTCATTGTTTTTTGAATCGTTTATCGGATAATAAGCTTCATCGCCTATTTTCCAATCTGCAGGATATTCTCTGGTAATTACCGTTGATCCGGAAATATATTCAAAATGCTTGTGTTCAATTATCCTTGTGAACTTTGTTTCGGAATCCGTATAATTCATAACTGCGCAACCCTGAAAATTTTCGCATTCCAGAGTCTCCGTTTCAAATCGCAAGCTCCTGTATTCCAGCGCTCCAAAACGATGGTCAAAAAAATTATCTATGGAACCGGTGAAAATTATATTGTCCGCTAGCGAGTCCAATTCTTTGCGATTCTTTAAATAATCTACATTCAAGCGAACTTCTATGCCGCTTAGCATATTTTCAAAAAGAGATGTATAGCCGCCAACAGGAATTCCCTGATATGAATCGTTGTAATAACAATTGTCAAAGGTAAAGCGCAGGGGAATGCGATTTATGATGAATGCGGGCAATTCTGCGGCTTTTTTGTTCCATTGTTTTTCCGTGTAATGCTTTATAAGTTTTTCGTAAATATCTTTGCCTACGAGGCTCAAAGCTTGCTCCTCAAGGTTTTTTGGTTCGCCGCTGAATTTCTGTTCATTTATTTTATTTATAGCTTCTTCGGGAGTTCTAATCTTCCATAATTTGCAGAAAGTGTTCATATTAAACGGCAGATTGTAGAGTTCTCCACGGTAATTTGCTGTTATCTGGTGCGTATATCTGTTGAACTGAGCGAAACGATTTACGAACTCCCATACATCTTTGTTGCTAGTGTGGAATATATGCGCTCCATATTTGTGAACATTAATTCCGTTGTGCTTTTCGGTATAGCAATTGCCGCCTATATGCGTTCTTTTGTCTATAATCAAAACTTTTTTGCCTTTGTCAGCTGCCAATCTGGCAAAAACGGCTCCAAAAAAACCTGCGCCGACAATCAAATAATCATAGGATTTCATGGTAGCAAAGTAGAAAAAATACCGACTGCAATCAAAATCCCACCATAACATCCAAAATCTTCTTGCCTTTGTGCTCAACCCACTTGACTTGCGGCTTGCCAACATTCTGCTCTTTTCTGAAATCAAAGGTTAGCAAATAGCCCGTGTCTTTGTTTTTGTTCTCCAAATAACCGGCAAGCTGCTCAAAAGCCTCTTCGTGTGCAACTTCGCCATACCACAGCTTCAATTCTACAATAAACTGCTCGGAAAGGTAATCCACTATAATATCTGTTTTTTTTCCGCTTCTAGTCTCGCTTTCCAGATGGTAAAAACCCGTGCCATTTATGAATGGCCTTAAATAGGTTATGAAAAGCAAGCGGCACTCCCGTTCCAAAAAATCCACGTCTTTGCTATTATACATTTCATAATAATGCTCCGCAAATCTTTTCAAAAGCAGTTCCATATTAAACTTGTTTCCTGCGGTTACGCATTCCACGGAAGCCCTCATTGTCAATTTGCTGTCTCGCAACTCCTTTTCCGAAGCAAAATAATTCGCTATCCTAACCTCAAAGATTCGGTTATGTATCGCTACCAGCCTGTCTCTTTTCTCGACTATCCCATAAATAGTGGCTATTTGAATAGCTTGGTTGTCTATGTTGTAGGAATAGACTCTGTTGCCAACTGTAAGTTCCCTGAGCAAATCTTTCAAATCTGGATTGCTCTCTATATTTTTGAATATATCGTCAAACAAAGTGCTTTGTTCAAAAAGCATTTCCTTGACTGCGTTCTGAACTCCCTGCAAAGTCCAGTCTCTATTGAAATCATTTTCTATGTATTGGCAAATTCTGGAAACAAGATATGGATAACCGTTGGTATATGCCCTGATTTCTTTGGCAATAGCTTCTATATTCATTCCTGTTTTGTGATCGCCTTCGTACTCCGCAAGCATAGAGGCGATTTCTTTTTCGTTTAGCGTCATATCAACTTTAAAGTCAATAGCTATGTTCCAAGGGGAATTTATGCGTTTTTCGCCGTCTTTAAGCTGATGTGTACCGGCTTGTATCATTTTGAACTTGAGATTTTTGATGTCATAAACGCCAGCGAGAATAACGCTTTGGAAAGTCGCTCCCGCTCCGTCATTTCTTTTCAAAAATTTATCCCGCAGCATTCCCAAAAATTTTAAAAAGATGAAGTTGTTGGAAGTTTTGTCCACTTCGTCTATCATCAAAACTATTTTCTTGTCCTTGCAAGTTTTATTTAAAAAGGCATCAAGCAAGTCAAAACTTGTAATTGAGCTGTCTATCCAAGCTTCAGAGCCTGGCAAATTTCTCTCTGTAAAATATTTTGAGCATACATTAAGAAGCCCTTGGCAAAAATCAGCTTCTGCGTCAAACATACCATCGCTTACGCCTTCAAAGCTGACTTTTATAACAGTATATTCTTTTGGCAAGCCCTTTTCCAGCAGCGAAAGCGTTGTTGTTTTGCCGTATTGTCTGCCTCTGTTTATGGTGAAATAATCGCCTTGCTCCACCATTGCCATAATCTGGCGGATCTTATCAGAAGTATCCGCCATATAATGCATCCTTGGAACGCAGAGGCCAGTTACATTGAATTTGCGCATACAGTGAAAGGTAGTAAATCTTGGGAACTATATATTTTACTTACACCAATCGCGTAATTAAAATATTCGGTTTTCAAGCGGCTTTGGTTGTATTTGGATCTAAATAATTTAATGAAACGATATTATCCAAATACTTCTATAAGCGCTTATGATTTTTTCAACCAGTTCCCAGACGAGAAGTCTGCGAGGGCATATTTGGAGAATCAAAGGTGGGGGAGCGGCATTGTTTGTCCGAGATGCAAAAGCGATAAGATAGGCAAATTTGGCAAAAATGAGGGGTGGCACAGGTGCAATGGTTGCAAAAAGCCGTTCAATGTTAAGACCTGCACGATTTTTGAGCGAAGCAAAATAGAGTTGAAAAAGTGGTTTTTTGCCTTTTATCTGATTGTGACGGCGAGGAAAGGGGTTTCTTCGGTACAGATTTCAAAAGAATTGGGAATAACCCAGAAATCGGCGTGGTTTATGTGCCACCGCATACGGGAGGCTATGAAAAATCGCAAAAGCGATTGTGTTTTCAAGGGCATAGTTGAATGCGATGAGACTTATATCGGAGGCAAGGAACGCAACAAGCATTGGGGCAAAAGGCTCGTTTCGGGACGTGGGCCGGTTGGCAAAACGCCGCTTTTTGGCATGGTTGAGCGGAGTGGCAGGGTAAAATCCATAGTTGTGAATGATACTGGCAAAATCACTTTGCAGGGCATAATCCGGCGTAATGTTGAGCCTAACACGGTTATTTGCACGGATGAGTGGAAATCATATACTGGGCTTAAAGCCGACTATACGCATTTGACTGTGAACCACAAAAATGGGCAGTATGCAAACGGTTTAGCTTGCACGAACACGATAGAGAGCGTGTGGGCGGTTTTTAAAAGAGGTTATTGCGGCATTTTTCATTGCATTTCGCCCAAGCATTTGCAGAGATACGCCGATGAGTTTGATTTTCGGCACAATGAGGGAAATGTCAAGTTTCCGACGATGGATCGGATAGGAAGTTTGGTGGCTGGTTGTTGGGGCGTGAGGCTGACTTGGCGGGTGCTGACGATGCCTTTTTATAAATAAAAATATGCCAGGACTAGTTCATTATGTTTACGAAGAAATTACCAGTGCGGATATCGGAACTTACTTGATTGCAGGGCATGATACCAGAACGGGGCAAGCTTATAACCTGTCTCCTGAATCGCTTCTTAGCAAAGTAACCATTGGCTCGGAAGATGCAACTGTGCAAATATATAATCAAGTGCCTGGAGTTTTTGATTTGTCTATACAGGGGGAAATAGATAGGGCAGAAGCCGCAGAACAAAACCTGCAAACACAAATAGACACGAAGCAAGACAAGCTAACCGCTGGCGAAAATATTCAGATAACCAGCAATGTAATTTCAGCAACCGACACCATTTACGATGATGCTGAAGTCAAATCGGATATAGCAAACATTGAAGCCAAAATACCAAATCAGGCAAACAGCGATAATCAGCTAGCCGATAAGGATTTTGTAAATAGTTCTATATCAGCAATGGCCGCCAATTATGTTATGCAAACAGCGGAAGGCGATACGATTTGGGCTTCCTTGACTGCATTGAGAGCAGGGCCTTGGTATAACAGAGGGGAATCATACACTCCTACCATGAATGATTATACTGTTTTTTCAGAGGCTGATGGTAGTGTTTGGCGGGCTACTTTTGATGGCGTTCAGTGGAACAAGTCTTTTAAGGTGAATGATACTCCGTTTACTGCGGCGCAAATTGCGGTTTTGAATAGCGGCATTACTTCTGCATTGGTTAGTAAATTAGGCGGCATAGAGGCTGGGGCACAGGTAAATGTTATAGAGGCTGTTGCGGCAGGAACTGGAATTTCCGTTTCTGCCTCTGGCAAAACGTGAACTGTCTTTGAAAAAAAGTATTCTAAGTTAAGCGACAATAACCCGTAGAGGAGTATAAATATGGTCGCACCTAATGATCGTCGCATATATACTAAAGAATTCAAGCTTGATGCCTTGAATTTAT
>Ga0209755_10001267_pt1 | contig 40477 bp, 33 predicted proteins | sample TergutCo191P1_FD_187301 | JGI IMG/M metagenome (GOLD analysis project Ga0209755, IMG submission 187301) | Cornitermes sp. P1 segment gut microbial communities from Petit-Saut dam, French Guiana - Co191P1 (SPAdes) (version 2) | ecosystem: Host-associated > Arthropoda: Insects > Digestive system... | reverse complement strand
TGAGAACCCACACAGGCATCAAACTGTAAGCTACCTTGCCGTTTTCCGCATTAACCGCGGAACTTTCAAGGCTGACAGACGCATATCCTGTAACAGAATTTCTGAATTCATCTTCTACAGTTTTCTTAATTCTCTTCGCCGCTCTTTCCTTGCTGTTATCCGCGTCAACGTCATATTTCTCCGCGATATAACCGGAAAGAAAAGCAGTTTGAAAATCTTTCATGTCACCGTAATTAAAAGGTTCAATGGCATCCATGTAGTCGTCGTCCATTTTTTCAGAACCGTCAACAGGAATTTTTTCGAACTTCATGCTTCCGTCACGCACGATTGAATAATAATCAGTTTTTGAATAATTGTATTTTGAGTCGCTCCACACTTTTGTTTTAAATGCTTTAAAACGTATATGCCCGTTTGCGCTTGCGTCAAAAAGCCAGAAAGGCAGATACACACCTTGAATACTGTTGATGCGATTTTTGTCTTTAAAGCAGTCAGGGAGAAGCCGCTTGCCCTTGTAAAAATTCTTTAATGCCTCTACCGCGGCGTTTTTATCCAGTTTAAACGGAATAATAGATTCCGGTTTTAATAATCCGGTCAAACGGCGCAGAACAATCTGCGTATTGCCGCAGTTAGGGCAAACCATAGCCGCCGTATTTTTATCACCTAACAGCTCCGATCCGCATGAAGGGCATGACCCCTGGGTTAACTCGTTTAACTCTTCCGAGTCCCATTCTTTTAAATCGGTCTTACCTTCCCAGCCAAATTGATCTTTTTCAGGGATCGCAAGTTCTTTTTGGTATTCTTCCAGAGCCGCAATTGTGAATTCCGCGTCACAGAAAGGACACTTCATGCTCTGACTTGAGCTGTCAAACTTAACCGCACCGCCGCAGTTTGGGCATTTATATTCTTTTATTTCCATTTATTATTCCTGATTATGTAAAATATCACGGTTTTGGTTTACCGCAATCGCTGCAAAATTTTCCGGTGTTGCCGCCGCATCCGCATGAACACGTCCAATCGCCGCTCGGCGAAGGTTTCCCGCACTCAGCGCAGAACTTGCCTGAGTTGCCGGCATGACCGCATGAGCAAGTCCAACCCGCAGCAGGCGCAGGTTGACCGCAGTCAGCGCAGAATTTTCCCGTATTGCCGCCATGTCCGCACGGACACGCCCAGCCGCTCGCAGCCTGCTGTTGAGCCGGCGCTGCTTGCGCTTGCTGCGCTTGTTGCTGCGCACCCATTTGAAAAAGCGCCTGAGGATTCATACCACCAGCCTGAGTCGCCATTCCCATCCCCATGAAACCTGTCATAGCGCCGCCGGTATTACTCGCCGCCGCGCGCATCGCATCACCCTGAGCGCTGACAAGAGACGCAGCCGCCATCGTTGGATCGCGCATAACAGCCGCAGCTTGAAGATCTTTTATCTTCTTTTCATCTTCCGCTGAAGCTGTGCATGTAATTCCAAAGTTGACAATTTCAATACCGCGGACCTCTCTCCATTTATTACTGAGCGCTTCGTTTAAAAGCTCCGCGAGTTTGTCCGTGTGGAAAGAAATCTCATGATATTCCATTCCGGTACCAAGCTTCGCAAGCGAAGGTCCAAGAACAGTAATAACCTCGCTTTTTAACTGACTGTCGATTTGATCTCTTTTATAAAGACCTTCCACATTTCCGCACACGTTTGAATAGAACAAAAGCGGATTCATCATTCGGAACGAATATTCGCCGTTCGCCCTAAGGCTGATAGTAAGACGCAGATTGATATTAGGATCAACTACCAGATAGGGAATCGGATTCGGAGTTCCATATTTATTTCCCAAAATTTCTTTTGTATTAAAATAGTAAATACGCTGATCTTTCCCCGGGCTTCCACCGTGTTTAAATCTATCACCGATACTTTTAAAAATCCCCACGATACCTTTATCTAACCCTCCGTAAAAAATGCTGGACTCACTGGATTGATCGTAAGTATATTTCCCCTCTTCGGAACAAAACTCCATAACACGCCCGTTATCGACAATAACAGCAGCCTGCCCTTTATTTACAACAATACCCGACCCATTGGAAATAATATTATCTTCCCCTTTGGTATTACTGCTCCTTTTACTAGTCTTTTTTTCACCTTTTGCCGCAAGCACATCCACATCCAGACTTTCACAAACAAAGAACTCAAGCCACTGATCCGCTAAAGTACCCCCCACAGCTCCGGCTAATGCTTTAATCAATCCCATAAAAACTCCTTTTAAACTACGTTATATATATTTATGTTATTTGTTAATTCTCGCATAATATTGAAGAGGTGTCAATTGAGGGGGTTGGGAGGGGTGAGGAGAGTTAACACGAATTACTAAATACGCCATTCAGCGTGTAATGAATTAGTAGAATTGATAAGTTTAGGCAATTTACGGCTTCTTTTTTATTGATTTATTAAATCTTGAACCATGCGTTTTTGATTTATTTCTTTTGACTGTATGTTTAATATTCATTACAGCAAGATTAATCTCGAAAGTTGTCTCTGTTTCTGATACATTTAATGAGTCACCCAAAATATCTGAAATAATTTCTCCGCTTTTTTGCATTAACGGCTGCTTCTCTTCTTTTGTTGATTTATTTGCTAATTCACCAATAGTTCTCGTCAATTCACGAATTTTTGTAAAGGTTTCAATTATTGCCAGTGTCGTCTTTGCCGCTTGAGGACTTTTAAGTATAGTGGCAAGCATATATAAGCCTTTTTCGGTAAAAGCCTTAATTGGAGCAGATGAATGTTTTAGAGAACTGAACCGGTCAAAATTTTTGACCAGTTCAAACTTCTCTTTTTTATTAGCGGTAATTATATAACCTCTTGGGAATTTATCCGGATTATTCTTAACAGCTTGATTTATTTCCTTAGTTCCTACCCCATATAATGAAGCTACATCACTATCTAATAAAACTTTCGTTTTGCGTATTTCTATAATTTTTGAATCAACATTTGTAATTTGCATATCTTCAATGCTCCTTAACGTATGTATAGCATAAAAATTTATTTTTGGCAAGGGGGTAGAAGTAAGTATTTTTATATATAATAATTACTTTATGGAACCCGAAGGCGTCTTAAAACTAAAAGGCTTCATCCCTGATTTTTCTATCTGGGATGATACTATAAATATTTACGCAATTAAGTTCTATGAAAATTATAATGTCTACCCTAATATTTTACTTGCCTCCGACGACACCTACCGCTAAATTGATCTTTACGCTCAAATGCACCCAGACAGGCTTGTAACTGCCGATGGCGAAGAAAATATTTTAACAAGTAAAAATTCTTATGAAGGGATTAGTGAATTTGTTACTGAAGAATACGTTTTAGATTGTTGTTTTGATTTTGATTTAACGTTAGGAAATTTTACCCTCATTTTTTATGAAGCGCCGGAATTTGACGGAGAGCCTGTACCGGAAATGGAAACAGAGAACAAGGGGAAAGTTTATAAGTTTGTGAAAGTGGCGTGAAAAAGTTCAACAATAAGAAAAACTTTTTTCTTTAGAGATAACAATCTCTCTCATTCTTTCTTTGTCTTTAAAATGCCGAGATATATTCATATATGTATCATTGAAATTATCTTTTTCATCACTTTCTTTATAAAAAAATATTTTTATCGATTTACAATTCTTATGTTCAAATATTCTACTTAATAATGTACCGTCAGAGAGACCACACGAATGACCAAAAATGAATACTTGGAAATCTGTGCTATTTATATGCCTTATTACATTTCTATAATTATTATTTATAGAATACCTAAAGGATTTAATAAATGGTAATAGTTCATTTCTATTTTGTTTTTCAATTAAAGTATATTGCTCATCACGTTCATTACCATATCCAAAAATTATAGGATTTTCTTCATTTCCTAATTCTCCATGGATATGAATTAATTCACATGGTATTGTTCTACCGTAATTATATAAATTTACCGTTGGAGTATAATTGAAGTTTAAGAAGATTATTTTTTCAATATCTTTATTTGGTTCTAATAATTCAATAAAATCATCAGGATTCAATGGTGAAAAAATATATTTTTCAATATTTTGTGGTTTATTACACCTATTTTCTTTTATCTCTTGTAAATAATCTACTAGAAGGTCTTGAATAGCCCGAAAATCATTGTGTAAAATTTTTACATCATCTAAATTCTTGTAATTTTGAGTTAAAACAAAAAAATATTCTTCTTCAATATCAACCCAATTTTTCAATATAGATTTTTCTGATATTTGTTTTAAAAAACGATTTTTATAATAAATATTGGTTTCTTGAGTTCGATGTTGCGATATAACTTTTAATGTAGATGTTTGCATACTATTAAACCAATTAAAGCCATTATAAACAGAAGCCTTTTGTAGTAGAACGCATGGTTGTTCAGTTGATTTTACTTCAATGTATTCATCAACATAATGGATAGAATGATAAATATTTTTATTTTCTATACGAGCCACTATTTTTTGTTTTTCTTTTTCCCAAAAATCATCAATAAAATCTCTATAACTTGTTTTTAATCCATGAGCAAGATCAAAACCATTTCCAATTAATATTATTCTATTCATTGATTCTCTAAATAAAAATAATCATCCTTTTGTTTTATTAGGATCATTAGCTCTATGATATGTCCTTTCTTCTTGAAATTGACCATTTAATTTTTGAATTTTTACAGAACCAACTTTATTTTCCATATAGATACGAGTTTGTTGCATAATTTCTTTTTTTGTATCAGCTGTCAGAGAAGCGCGATCATTACCCTGTTTAGTTAATTTCCATTTGTCACCATTATTAGTAATAAAATAATTATCCATAAAAGAGTTCTTCTCCCAAATTCTAATTTACTAAGTAATACTATACATTGATTAAGGGGTTGTCAATAGTAAAATAAAAAATTATATAAACTTTTCTCTCCTACCTCACCCCCTCCTGTAATTCCCCAAACCTTTCTGCAACAGATTTCTCAAATCTATGAAAATCATCAATAATGTCATGGTATAGACGGTCAATAGATTTCCCCTGAGTCGGTATAAACACAACATTACCGGTATTGAATAGTTCGGGGGTGTCAATATCAAGGGCTGCTGCGATTTTTTCCAGCATTTTTACAGAAGGGAACTTTTTTCCTATTTCGACCATACCTATATGAGTTAATGATGTACCTGCTTTCTCGGCTAGAACTTCCTGAGAAAAGCCTCTAATTTTTCGAAATTTTTTTATGTTTTGAGACAATAATGCTCGTAAATCGGTCATTTTTATACCTATCATCTAATGGATTACTATATGCAAGTATTTATCAACTGATAGATATTGACTATAACCATATAGATTATATATAATCTAATAAGATATTTATAATTTTATAGTTTATTTTAGAAATGGTTGTTTGGAATGCCCAGAAACGAAGCTGAAACACGTTTTGCCTTAATCGAACCTGCTCTTTTTGACAATGGTTGGACTCGAGAACATATAAAAGTTGAATATTCTACTGGCGGAATAATTTTTAACGCAAAAGGGAAGCCTGTCCGACGTAAAGGACGAACCGATTATTTACTGCGTTTACTAATAAAGCACAATACCCAACCTCATGCAATTGCTTTGCTGGAAGCAAAATCAGAAGATAAATCACCTGGACATGGGCTTGAACAAGGGAAACGTGACGGAGATTGTGACAGGTTAAATGTCAATTTTATTTATTCGTCAAACGGGCATCAATTTGTTGAATATGATAAATTTTCCGGTCTTACATCAAAACCTAAACCCATGAGTGAATTTCCAACACCTGATGAATTAAGAAAAAGATATGAAACCTATATGGGATATTCGCTGGAATCTGAAAACGCGAAACCTATGCTTGTTAAATATACAAATGGTGAAGAACTCAGGCGGTATTATCAGGATGCGGCTATACGTGCAGTATTCGAAAAAATCGCACAAGGGAAAAATCGTGCTTTGTTATCACTGGCAACAGGAGCAGGGAAAACTTTTATTGCTGTTAATTTATTAAAACGTATTGATGGTGCGGGGCAATTAAAAAAAGCACTGTTTATTTGTGACAGAGACGAGTTACGAACTCAGGCAAATAATGCGTTTATGGGTTTATTCGGTTCTAATGCTGCCGCTGTTGAAAACGGAAATCCGCAAAAGAATGCAAAAGTGATAATTGCTACTTATCAATCATTGGGCATAGCTGATGAAGACGATGACGCTAGCTTTTTATTAAATAATTATTCTGAAAATTATTTTTCTCATATTATTATAGACGAGTGCCATAGAAGCGCTTGGGGAAAATGGTCATTGGTCTTGACACGAAATGATAAGGCAATTCAAATAGGATTAACCGCCACTCCCCGTAATTTATTAGTCAATGAAAAAACTGAAGAAACAAAAAAAGACGATGAGATTACTGCTGATAACATAAAGTATTTCGGTGAGCCTGTTTATGAATATGATATGTTGCAAGCCGTTGAAGACGGTTATTTAGCTGCTTGTGAAATCCAAAAAAGCACTGTTGATATAGACAATACAGGAATCTCATTAGAGAAAATATTAAAACACAATCCGAGAAATGCAATTACAGGTCAACCAATTACAACACTTGTTGAATTAAAAAAACTATATGAGAAAACAGATTATGAATCAAAATTGATGCTGCCGGATCGTATTACTGTAATGTGTAAAGACTTATTTGATGTAATGAAAAATAAAGGAACTGTAGAGCAAAAAACTATTATTTTTTGTGTGCGTGATATTCATGCCGAACTTGTCGCTGCAGAGATGAATAATCTTTATGCAAGTTGGTGTACAATTAATAATAAAACCCAATGTAAAAATTATTCCTTTAAATGTACTTCAAAAAGCGGCGGTAAAGATTTCATCGCAGACATGAAAGGTTCAAAATCTGATTATTTTATTGCAACAACAGTAGATTTGCTTTCAACAGGTGTAGATATACCTGCTGTTCGTAATATCGTATTTTTCAAATATGTAAAATCACCCATTTCTTTTCATCAAATGGTTGGACGTGGTACACGGCTTGCGGAAAATAAATTGATGTTCACTATTTATGATTATACTGATGCTACTAGATTATTTGGTAATAAATTTATATCAAAACCATCAAGCGGAGGGGATGGCGGAGAAGGCGGTGATATAGAAATTATTCAAATAGACGGTATTGATGTTGAAGTAACAGGCGAAGGACGATATTTAATTACCGAAGTAGATGGAAATATAAAACGTGTAAGTGTAGATGAGTATAAAAAAGGATTAGCAAATAAGATTTTAAAAGAAGTTGCTTCATTTGAAGATTTTTTATTAAAATGGATAAATCCTGTTGAACGTCATGAAATGTTGGTAGATCTTGTCATGGGCGGTTATTCTGTTGAAACTATACGGCAAGTTGAATATTTAAATGATTATGATCTGTATGACATTCTAATTAACATTGCTTACGATAAAAGCCCAATGAAACGCAACGATCGGGTATTTGATTTTCAACATAAACAGCGTAATTGGCTTGATAAATTACCTCAAGAAACAAAAGACGTAATTATTACGATTATTGACCAATTTGCATTTCAAGGAACTGACAGTATTGAAAATGACCAATTGTTTAAAGTACATGACGTAGTAAGAGCTGGTGGGATTAAAGCACTGAGTAAGGGTGGAGATGCTGTTAAATTGCTTCGAGAAGTTAAACTGAGGCTGTTTGCAGCATGATTGATTTTAATGAAAAACTTCCTAAGGGTTGGGATTGGTTAAAAATTGAAGATATATGTCATATCGGAAGAGGAAGAGTAATAAGTAAAAAAGAAATAATTGAAAATACTGGAGATTATCCAGTTTACTCATCTCAAACTTTTAACGATGGTATTTTTGGTTATTTAAATACATATAATTTTGATGGGGAATATGTTACATGGACAACAGATGGCGCATATGCAGGGACTGTATTTTATAGAAATGGAAAATTTAATTGTACTAATGTTTGCGGAACATTAAATGCAAAATACTCAAATATTGATATGAAATTATTATCCATAATTCTAAATAATTTTACCAAATCAGAAGTATTTATCGCAAGTGGTAATCCAAAATTAATGAATAATGTAATGGCAAAAATTAAAATTCCTTTCCCCTTAAAATTAGATGAACAACAACGACTTGTAAAAATAATAGAAACAAAATTTAACGCTGTTGAAAAAGCGAAAATATTAATATTTGAACAAATTCAAATTGTAGAAAAAACATATCATTCTTTTGTGGAATGTATTTATAATAATGATAAAATAGAAAGAGTAAAATTAGGAAAAATTACTGAAGTAAATCCTTCAACAAAAGATAAAGTCAAGAAAGATGAAAATATAGATGTTTCATTTATTCCTATGGAAGCAATAGATGCAAAAGACGGAAAGGTAAAAGTTTCTATAACAAAAAAATTAAAAGATGTTAAAAAAGGATATACATATTTTGAAGAAAATGATGTTCTTTTTGCAAAAATCACACCATGTATGCAAAATGGCAAATCAGCAGTTGCAAACAACTTGACAAACGGTATTGGTTATGGTTCAACCGAATTTCATGTAATTAGATCTAATAACTGTATTTTACCTGAATGGATTCATTATTTTATAAGACAAAAGAAATATTTGCAAAATGCAATAAATTATATGACTGGTTCTGTTGGGCATCAACGATTACCTGATAAATATTTATCAGAAACAATGATACCATTACCAAATATAAATGAACAAAAAAATTACATATCATACTTAAAGATAAAATTTGATATACTTAATTCTATTTATTCTAATTTAAAAAATCAATTATCATATTTTAACGCTCTCTCATCTTCAATTTTACGAAAAGCATTTAATGGGGAATATTAAAATGGCAAAAAAGAAAAAGGAGAAAAAAGCTTACGTTTCCCAACAATCTTTAAACTCCGAGATAAAATCTATATGTGATATAATGCGCCGTTCAAATTGCGCTGGTGCTATGCAATATGTGCCTGAATTAACGTGGTTGTTATTTTTAAGAATACTTGACGCAAATGAAACTAATGAAGTAAAAGAAGCCAAAATCTTGGGTATAGATTTTCGCAATTCTTTAAAATCGCCGTATCGTTGGAGTGATTGGGGAAACAAAAACGGCAAACAGCGTAATAAACTGACCGAAGGAACTATTGGGTCATATTTTGATTTTATAAACACAGAATTGATACCTCATCTTAAATCACTGCGTAAATTACCGAGAGCTACATCACGCCAAAAAGTTGTCAGCGAAATAATGTCAGGTGTTGATCGTGTTAGAATAGACACAGAAAAAAACTTTCTTGATATTTGCGATAAAATTGATGAAATTACAAATGATAATGTTGATGATACCCATATTTTTACTTTATCACAGATATACGAAGGTCTATTATTAAAAATGGGAGAGAAAGGAAATGACGGCGGTCAGTTCTTTACTCCAAGAGAAGTAATTCGGGCAATGGTAAAAACAATTAATCCAAAAGTTGGTGAAACAGTTTACGATCCATGCTGCGGGACGGGAGGATTTTTGGTTCAATCATATGTTTACATGCTTGAAAAAGCTAAAAATAAAGCTGACGATTTGCATACATTAAAACATGACACTTTTTTCGGGCGCGAAAAAGAAAACCTTATTTATCCGATTACATTGGCAAATATGATTTTGCACGGCATTGAACAACCTGCAATTTGGCATGGCAATACACTTACAGGAAATGAAACTTTTGGAGGTTTGTTTTCCAGTACATCAAGTAAATACGATGTCATTTTAACCAATCCTCCTTTTGGCGGCAAAGAAGGCAAAGAAGCGCAGACAAATTTCGCGTATAAAACGGGCGCAACTCAAATTTTATTTTTACAGCATGTTATTGACAGTCTAAAAGATAAAGGCAGATGCGGAATTGTTATTGACGAAGGAGTTTTATTCCGATCTAATGAAAACGCATTTGTTCAAACAAAAAGAAAATTACTGGAAGAATGTAATGTCTATTGCATTGTATCATTACCGCAAGGAGTTTTTACAGCTGCAGGCGCAGGTGTAAAAGCGAATATTATCTTTTTTGAAAAAGGCAGTAAAACTAATAAAATTTGGTATTACGATTTGTCGGATATTAAGGTTGGTAAACGTACTCCCTTTACAATAGACAGATTTGATGATTTTTTCAAATTATTACCAAAAAAAACAGACAGTGACAGAAGTTGGTCAGTTGATCGAAATACAATTGAAGAAAACGAATTTGATCTAAAAGCTGTTAATCCAAATCGCAAAGTAGAAGAAGATACCAGAACGCCTGAAGAATTGATTGCCTTGATCGAAGAAAAACAAAGAGAGATTAACGAGGCTTTGAAAGAATTGAAGGGATGACTTGTTAAAAATAAACCCTACCAAATAACCAGCCGTTATTGTATAATAGAGGTGGAGTTATTATGCCATCATCAGCACAGATGAAATCACTATTAAATTCTCACTATATAGGCGATGAGGAGCACTTTAATACTGTCGCTCTCCAAATTGCAGCGGCGGAAGCCCGTCAGGGACATCAGAAACTTGCAGATGAAGTAAAAAATCTGGTTAATAATGCAAAAAGCGGTCAGTTGAAAAAACGGACAATTCCTTTAAACCGTCCTAGCGAGGAATTAAGAAGGCTTTTATCAGTCACATATCCCGAAAAAAGACTTTCTGATATTATATTAACAAAATCATTACAAAATAAAATTGATCGTATACTACTGGAGTTTCGGCATATTGAGCGTATTGAACAGCATGGACTAATTCCAAAACAGAAATTAATACTTATTGGACCGCCAGGAACCGGGAAAACGATGACCGCTTCTGTATTGGCAGGCGAGCTTGGGCTACCCCTTTTTCAAGTGCGATTGGACGGTCTTATTTCAAGGTATATGGGAGAAACAGCGTCTAAACTCAGGTTAATTTTTGATTCTATCGAAGACACACTTGGGGTTTTCTTTTTTGATGAATTTGACGCTATCGGCGCAGAACGCGGCTTGGCAAATGATGTTGGAGAAGCACGGCGAATATTAAACAGCTTTTTACAAATGGTCGAAGAAACGAATAGTAACAGTTTAATTTTAGCTGCGACAAATCATCCTGAAATATTAGATAATGCTTTATTCCGCCGCTTTGACGATGCACTAGTTTATGATTTACCTGATACAGAGCATACGGCATTTTTACTAAAAGAAAGGCTTTCTGCATACTTTTCGAATAATTATGATTGGAAGAATTTATCAGAAAAAGCCAAAGGTCTTAGTTATGCCGAAATTACGCATGCCGCTAATGATGTTATAAAGACCGTAATAATGAATAGAGATAAAGATATTGATTCTAACGTTGTAATATCGGCGCTTGAGGAACGACAGGAAATTAAACGTCAGCTTGAATTTACAGCGAGGTAATAGTGCCTGAGAACGAAAAGGAGCATATCCTCTTAAATCCAAAATATTTTAGTGAAAGTACGGATTATATACGTAAGAGAAAAATACCTAAGCCTGTTGTACCAACACAAGATCGTGCAAGCCAGGCAATCAAATTACAGGCACAAGCAAATATTATCTCAAAAGAAATGGCTGCTGCAATTATTTTACAGGAAGAATCAAACAGCATCCTTGATAGAGGTCTCATTGTTGAATTTGAGAGCTTTGAAGGAATAGGAGAAATCTTTGAAGATACTTCTTTTGGATATAATTATGATCTTCTAAATATTAAACGTGAAAAAAACAGATACTACGCAACAGTTTTTATTCCAAATGGAACTTTAAAATATTTTGAAAAAAGAATTACTACCTATATTGAAAGGCGTAAAGGGAAAGGTGGCAGATCACTTGAAAGCAGAGAACTAATTGATACAATAGCAAGTTTTAGAAAAGCAACTGTCAAAGCTCTTTGGACAGACACTATTTCAATGCCTGAAAATGAAAATGACATCTTCTGCTGGGAAGTATGGCTCACTGCTAGAGGTGATCGTAAAAAACAATTATCAGGATTTAGAGAGCTTGCAAAATTAATAAACATAGAGACCTCTGATACTTCTTTTGATTTTAGAGAACGCACTGTTTTATTGATCAGAGCAACAACTAAACAGCTTGAACAATCATTGACTCTTTTAAATAACATTGCAGAACTCAGAAAAGCAAAAACAACAGCTGATTTTTTTATCGGAATTAAAAAAGATGAACAAAAAGAATGGCTTGATGATTTAATAAAGAGAACAACATTCCAGAAGGAAACCAATGATATGCCATTTATTTGTATCCTTGATACCGGCGTTAATACTCACCCATTACTTGCAAATGCTATTGATGCGAATGATTTACATACAATTAATAATGCTTGGTCTAATGCGGATACAGTGGGACATGGAACAGGCATTGCTGGGCTTGCTTTATTTGGCGATTTAACTGAAGTTTTAGAATCAAAAGAACTCCAGGAAATAAACCATCTACTTGAATCGTCAAAAATAATTAATAATTCTGAATATTACCCAGACGACAAGAGACCTTTGGATTTATATGCAAATTATACAAAACAAGGCATTTCTCAAGCAGAAGTAGATAAACCACATAGAAAGCGAGTATTTCAGTTAGCAATTACCACTATTGATTCTAGGGATAATGGCAAGCCGTCATCATGGTCGGCTGCATTAGACATGTTAGCCGCAGGAACAGATAACGATAGAGGGAAAAGGCTTTTTGTTGTTGCTGCGGGAAATGCCATTATAGAAAATCCAAAAGGTAAATATCCTAAATATAATTTACAGGAAGGAATTAGGGATCCGGGGCAATCATGGAATGCGCTTACTGTTGGCGCTTATACAGAAAAAGATTTACTTTCTGCTGATGAAGCGGTTGATAATAATAAGCCTACTGCATTACATGGTCAGATAAGCCCTTACACTTCTACTTCTTACGAGTGGGATAATGAATGGCCTCTTAAGCCGGATATTGTAATGGAGGGCGGGAACACAGCAGAAAATAAATTCGGGAGAGTACAAGCCGATTCTTTATCTCTACTGACTACAAATTATAAATTTCTGGAAAAATCATTCGCTACAATGTGGGCAACCAGCGCAGCTTCTGCGTTAGCGTCAAAGATGTGCGCTCAAATAATGAAAAAATATCCTTCGCTTGCTCCTGAAACAATCAGGGCTCTCATGGTTAATTCAGCTTCTTGGACTCCTGCAATGATAAGTCATTTTGATGGTAATAAACCAAAAATGAATAAAACCGATTATCGCAAACTAATACGAATATGCGGCTATGGAGTTCCAAATCTAACCCGAGCAATGACATCAATGTATAATGATTTCACGATGATTATAGAGGATTCTTTAACTCCATATAAGCTAGAGAATGGATCGTATAAAAACAATGAAATAAAATTTTATAGCATTCCTTTTCCGCAAGAAGAGCTAAGGAAATTAGACGCAGAAAATATTGAAATGAGGGTAACACTATCCTATTTTATTGAACCAAATCCTTCTTCACGAGGTCGCTCTCGCCATTCATATCAATCTCATGGACTGCGCTTTGATGTAAAATATCCTTCTGAATTAGAAAGCACCTTTAAAGGCAGATTAACTAAGGCAATGCAAGAAGATGGGATAATTTATGGAAGTGACACTAATGATAAATATTGGAAATTGGGCGTTAGAGGTCGTACAAAAGGTTCTATTCATTCTGATATATGGACTGGTTCTGCCGCTGATCTTGCGGGATGTGGTCTTATAGCAGTATATCCGGTAACCGGATGGTGGAAAAGGTTAAAAAACAAGGAGACGATTAACAATATTGCACATTACAGCTTACTAATATCAATTCGCACTTCCACAAATATTGACTTAATGACTCCTGTAGAAACAAAGATTGAAAATATAACAAAGACTGTTATTAAAGTTTAAGAAATCTATCAATATAATATATAAAATCCACTGAACGGTTAATATACTGACATCTTTAATTTTTATACCCCCTTTCAATTGACACCCATCTAAAAACTAAGTAAAATGGACAAATGGAAACTGATAATAAATTACTAACTAATAATTCTCAAAAAATAATCCGTTTTATAATAAATATAATATTAATAATTTGCGTGGGGATTGGCGTAATTATCAATTTTTTCAGGACAGATATAATGTCAACTATTGCTTATTTCACAATTCAAAGCAATTTGATGTGCATGATTCTGGCGGTTGTAACATTGGTTCGTGAAATTAAATCGAATGTTTCCAAAGAAAAAGAATATATCTTATTCAAGGGGATGGCGTTAGTTTCAATTCTATTAACTTTTTTTATATATAATTTTGTGTTAAAACCGACTTTGGATTTGGCTGACAGTACGCGGAAAGAATCGATTGACAGCATACTGCTTCATGTCGCAGTTCCCTTGCTGATGTTTGGGGATTTTTTGTTTTTTGAAAAGAAAGATATTTATAAATGGTGGCATCCTTTTGTGTGGGCTTTATTCCCGATTTATTATATTGCCTATACGGTGATATACAGAGCTTTAGGCGGAATATACAGATACGGCAGCAGTATCACGAAATTTCCATACTTTTTCCTCGATTATGAGACTTATGGTTTTGGAATGGTCGGATTATGGATACTTATAATCACAGCCGGTTTTATAGGATTCTCATTTTTATTGCTTGGTTTCTGTAAATTATTAATACGCTTTAAATTCAGATCCGCCGGACGCATCCGGCAAATCTGAATTCACGCATTTAAGCTTCAACAGCCCACAGACCGTGCAGATTGCAATACGCGTAAACTGTAACAGCGCCGTTGCCGACAACAAGCTCGGCAGATGGAACGCTTGTCGGCTGTAATGCGACACGCTGGGTTTTACCTTCTTCAGCGGCGGCGATCCACGCGATGTGATGTTCCGCGGTCATTGGGTGAGCGACTGAACCCACTGTTACTTTCAGTTTGTTTCCTTCGCGCGCTGCAGCGGGGACGTGCTTTTCATGAGCGCCGTCTGAGGTGTTCGGTTTTAATTCCTGCAATTTTTCGCCGCAGCAGATTACGGCGGGGCCGGCATTGTTAACGTAAGTGATGATGTTTCCGCATTTGCCGCATTTAAAAAATGTTCTTTCGTTTTTCATAGTGATATCTCCTCTCTTTAATCTTATTCCTTTTAATTATAAATCAATATTAAAATAAAATCATTAAAATCATATAATCAACTGTATAATAATAATTAAATACCGAATAAAACCTTGATTTTATACAAATTTTATGATAATATATTGTAAAGTTGCCGTTTATTTAGTTTCTGCGAAGGAGTTAAAAATGCAAAAAACAGTTTTCGTGGTAGACGATAATGATATTAACCTGTCTATAGCGAAGGAAGTGCTAAAGGATATATACAAGGTAATGACCCTGCCTTCGGCAGATAAAATGTTCACCCTTATCGAAAAAGTTGTCCCGGATATAATATTACTGGATATTGAAATGCCTGAAATGGACGGCTTTGAAGCTTTGAAGCGTTTAAAGAGTAACGCCGCGCTGGCTGATATTCCGGTTATTTTTCTTACCGCAATGACAGACGCCGATGTGGAAGCGCGCGGGTTTCAGCTAGGTGTAATTGATTTTATTACAAAGCCGTTTTCTCCGCCTGTGCTGACAAACCGCATTAAAACCCATCTTGAAATCGATGAAGTAATCCGCGAACGCACTTCGCTTCTTCATCAAAAAACAGTGCAGCTTCAAAAACTGCAGAACAGCATGATCTCGGTTATCGCGGACATGATCGAAAACCGCGATAAAGGAACCGGTAACCATATAGAACGCACAACAACATATATAAGAATTTTAATTGACGCGATGATAATGCGAAGAGTTTATATCGAAGATCTGTCTGTAATGGATTTGGATTTGCTCTGCGCCTCCGCGCGTCTGCATGATGTGGGAAAAATCGCGATACCGGACGCTATCCTTAACAAACCGGGAAAATTAACAGCCGAAGAATATGAGATCATGAAGACTCATGCAATTCAGGGAGAGCAAATAATAAACCAGATGGCTTCGCATGTCGGAAGCAATGTTGAATTTCTTAATAACGCGAGGTTATTCGCAGGCTATCATCATGAACGATGGGACGGAAAAGGATATCCGCGCGGACTGGATCGCTTGAACATTCCGTTGCATGGACGCATAATGGCGGTTGTCGATGTATACGATGCTCTTGTTTCCAGGCGTCCTTACAAAGATCCTTTCACTCCTGAAGAAGCCGTAAGAATTATCATGGATAGCGCAGGTGAAATGTTCGATCCTTTAATTGTAGAAGTATTCAACGAAGTTAAAGATCAATTTAAAGCGGCTTTTATTTAAGCATAAAAAAATCCCGCCTTCACCCGGCGGGATTTATCGAAATAAGACCCTAACGCCTATCTGCACCTGCAGCTATTTCTGTCATGCGCATGATTTTTGCCATGAGAGAAATTCTTGCGATCAGGCATCTTTCCATATCTTGAATTATCTCTGCGGTTATCAAAGCTTTGCTTTTTCACTGCCTGTCCCTGCGGCATAGGGAAATTAAAATCATAATCTTTTCCGTCTATGCTCACCTTTACAGGCTGAACCATATTATTGAATCCGCGTCCTTCGATTGTTACTTTCGCGCCTTCTTTAAGACCGCCGATAAAACCGATAAAGCGGTTCAGCATCGGAACGAGATATACATTCTCGCCGCTTTCCACAGCGACAAAACCTTTTTCCAGCTTTAATGTTCCTTCCACCTTTACATTATTCGCCGGATTCTGCCGATTTTGCGCATCAAAGCGATCGGCTCTTTCCTGACGGCTCTGCACTTCCGGGCGGCTTCCTCTCTCCTGACGTATACCCGCTTGCGGACTTTCTGCGCGGCGCTGATCGTTTCTTACCTGCGGATTTACCGCTTCATTGCGCTGATCTCCCTGAGGAGCGCGCGCGTCTCTTATCGGTTGAGCGGAAATTGTTCCCGTAATCAATGCGATAATTATTAAAGAAATTGTTAACCTCTTCATATAAACCTCCATGGTTAATTAGTTTCTGAATTTATAACCAAAAATAAATAAATGTGTTACACTTAAATGCATGAAAAAATTTCTTCTTTTTAACCATAAATTCTGTAACCTTTTTTTAGCGGAAGAAGACGGAGCTTTATGCAATGTTTCTTTTAAAAAAGATAATATAAGTGAAGATTTTAAGAAAGGAAATACACCGATTTTAAAAGAAACCATAAAACAACTTAATGAATATTTCGGCAAGGAAAGAAAGAAATTTGATTTACCGCTCTCCCTGCATGGCACAGATTTTCAAATTAAAGTATGGAACGCGCTGATGAAAATTCCATACGGCGAAACATGGAGTTACGCACAATTGGCTGCCGCGGTTGGAAACCCAAAAGCATGCAGAGCTGTCGGCATGGCAAATAACAAAAATCCTATTGCAATCATCATCCCCTGCCACAGAGTAATCGGAAGCGACGGCAGTTTAACGGGATACGCGGGCGGTTTAAAAATAAAAAAACTTCTTTTGGAATCAGAGAAAAACTAACTATGCTGCGCTGCCAGTACAATCAGCGAAACAAATAAAGCAACCGCAAGCGCGATAATATAAACCGCAAGCGCGGCTGAAAAACCGAGGCTCAGCACAAGCCAGATACCCATCGTGTTAAAAACAGACCTGTAAAGATACACAAAACCATGGAAAACAACCGGTAAAACGGGAAGCAGAAGGGCGAAAAGATAGCGCGGCTTTGACTGCGCTCTGTATCGCCACGCGATAACAATTATAATAATCGCCATCGGCAGAAAGAATAACGCCGATCCGAGACGGTTCAAAATTTCCGCGTGAAAAATCTGATAAATATAACCTGCGTTATTAAGCTTTTTGGCGGCGTCAAAAAGTTCGTTCATTTTTAGATTTATAAGACCCTGTCTGACGCTGGAAATCAATAACAGTTCTTCATAATTTATATCCAGAAAGATCGCGCCTGTAGCGGAACTTCCCAAATGCCATTCCCCTTCATAACTGTTATCCCTGTTTTCACGATCAAGCGCATGAGTTAAAACCAAAACCTGCTGTTTTCCTTTTATAGTAATCGGCACCAGTTTTGCATAACGCGACGCGACGCTTGCTTTGAGATTCATAAATTGATCAAACTCCATGTATTCAAACCCGATACCGTAAGCTACATCCGCGGATGTTGTCAGACTTCCGAAACGCAGCGCAGCTCTGCCTGACAGGCCGCTGCTAATTTCTCTCGGCAGCGAGAAAATAGCGCCGTTTAAAATCTCACCCAGAGACAATTCCATTTCGTCAATAAAAAACGCTGTTTCTTTTGCGTTCCGCTCGCTTACAATAATATAATTTTTAGCATCAGGATCATCGGGAGTATAGGATAGAAGCTCTTGAAAAATATAAAACGCGCGTATCCAGTCTCCTGACTCCATCGCCTGATAACCGGAAAGCTTTAAATTATAAAGTTCAAGCAAGCGTCTTTCTCTCGCATTCGGCGCTTGAGACGAAATAAAATTCCATGCTTCGCTTGCAAGACGAGCGGCATTAGCCGCTTCCGGGCTGCCGCTGATCGCAAGACGCGTTCCAAGAGTCGCAAGCCAGTGCGCGTCAAAGTAACGCATCTCATCAAAAGCTCTTCTGCTCATGCTTATCGCCTGCGAAGCGTTAAGCGGAGATTGATCTTCAGATAAGGGAACAATTTCCGCTCCTCTGCTGTCAGAAGGAAGCGCGCGCCTGTCTCTGGATAAAGCTTCCCTCGCTAAAAATCTTCCTTCGCCTTCATCCAAAATATGAACGTTAAGATTAATTGCGACTTCATCTCTGATAGTATTTAACTCGGGGCTGTGATACCAGATACGATCGCAGATTGCAAGAAATTGAGAAGCGCCGACCCAGTCGCCCTCCTCGCTGTTCTTTTGCAAATTCAATTTCGCAAGCTTGTAAAGATCGCCTGAGTAACGAAGATTATCCGTGTACGTCTTTGTCACCGGAAGAGCCAAAAAGAAAATAACGCAATAAATAACAGAGGCGCATATAGCGACAATAACAGAAGACATAAGACGTTTGAAGAACATATCTGAAAAACTCTGATAATGTTCTTCGAACGAGGCAAGACCGAAAGGAATCACAAGCGCCGATAATGCAATCGCGGGAAACAAATTAAAAATTTCCAGTAATCCATGCAATAAACGCCAGTTACGCGAATAGATGGGCAGGGGCGATTCAGAGCCGGGGAAAATAAACCTGAAAAGCAGCACAAGTAAAACGGCAACAAGCGTATAAACGATAAAAATAAATGAAGGCGTCCGCAGTTTTTCAAAATTAAATGTCATCGTCTGCCCGCCTTTTTGCGGCATAAACCAACAGCGAATAAGCATTAATTAATATGCCGAAAGCTAAATAAACAAGAGGCAAAGCTGCGCTCGCCGGCAATTTTCCATCCAAAAATGATGAAATAATTTCCTGCATTTCGGCGGAATTAACAAAGGTGTTAAGCGCAAGAACACCACGGAAAATAAGAATGGCAATAAAAAGATTTGCAAGCGGCCATACGCTGAATTTAAGAAGATACCCAAGCGAACATAACATGAAAATAAGAGAGCCAACATAAAAAAGATAAGAGAAAAATCCTTGTGAATATTTTTTTTGAAACAATTCGGCGTTAAGCCTGATATCTATGATAAGGCTGTTCAAAAACCATGGCGTATCATTCCCGAATGGAACAGGAGGCAAATCGAAACCTTCGGCTGCAGACTTCTGGTAAGTCAGCGGCTGTCCGGGAATTGCGATAACGCGCGGACCGAGAGGCTCGTCTGTGCCATTAAGTAAAATCACCGCGGTTTCACTGCTGTTTATAGCATTCGAAAGAATCAAACCTTTTTCACCCAAAGGAATGCCTGCAGTTTGAGCGGGCGGCACTAATTTCCATTGTTCCAAAGCTGTCGAAATACCGAATGAAAAAGCAAATGAAAGCGTTATTGTGCAAATAAGAGCAGCCAGCGAAAACACGTTTCGCCTTACAGCATAATTAAGCGATATGGCAATCGTAGAAAAAAGGGTTAACGATAAAGCCCAATGCGCGGCTGCAATGAGCAGCGAAAGAGAGGTTTCAGGTTTAGGCGGTAAGATACTAGCCCATTCAACGCGCAGCGACACAAATTTTATACCTGTCACAGCGGCGAATATGATAACGAAAGTCAGACTGAAATAAATGGTTAATTTGGCTATTTTCTTCACATTATCAGATTAACACGGCAAGTACGCACATGCAATAGTATTTAACATTTTTTTAAGAGCAAATTGACTTTTTAACGCCGGAAACACAGATATTGAGAAAAAACACAAAACAGTTCATAATAAAGTATGAGTAGTAAGATTGGTGTTTTAGGAGCCGGAGCATGGGGAACGGCAATAGCGAAAGTAATCGCCGAGAAAAATAATGACGTGCTCATCTGGAGTTTTGAAACTGATGTCAGAGATGACATAAACAATAACGGAACAAATACAAGGTATCTGCCCGATGTAAAACTGCCAAAGACATTAAAAGCAACATCAAATATCGAAGAAGCCGCCGAAGGAAAACAGTTCCTTATATACGCCTCTCCTTCTCTCTTTTTATTGGATACCCTGAAAAAAACCCTTTCCGTTAATTCAATACGCGAAGGGGAAACTATCATAGCAGTCATTACAAAAGGTTTTTTACCAAACGAAAACGGTCCGCGTTTGATCATAGAAACAATGGAAGATTATCTTCCCGGTTTTTTCCGCGAATCGCTTGTTTATATTTCAGGTCCAAGCCACGCGGAAGAAGTCTCAAGAGGAAAGGTAACAGGATTGATAGCGGCAAGTGAGAGCCCGAAAAATTCAATCCGTTTCAGAGACCTTTTAAACAGTCCGCGCCTTCTTGTTTACTCGTCGCTTGATGTGCGCGGAGTGCAGGCTGCGGCTGCCGCAAAAAACGTAATAGCTATCGCGTTCGGAATATTAGATTCAATGAAATCATTCGGAAAAATAGATATGTTCGGAGACGGAACAGAATCACTTCTGCTTGCGGCAGGTCTTAACGAAATACAACAGCTTGGAAAAGCGCTTGGCGCGACTCATCCCGAAACATTTACATCAATTTCCGGCATCGGCGATTTGGATGTTACCTGCCGTTCAATTTACGGAAGGAACAGGCGTTTCGGCAGGGAAATAATTGAAAAAAATATTTTACAGAATTACAAAAATATCGACGATCTTCTTTCGCGGATCGGAGAAATAGGATATCTTCCCGAAGGAATCGCCGCAGCAAAATATACACAAATAATCGCAGAGAAATATAAATTAAAATTGCCTGTTTCCTTAGGAATATGCAGACTGTTAAACAGAGAACTTGATCCTCATGAATTCTGCAAGAATCTTTTGGCGGGCTGGGATAATACATGATTCTTTCCAACGCCATTAATTTATTTTTTGGCTCTGCGTTAATAATCATTTTGATCCTTGCAGAATGCGCGATAAGATATAAAAGCGATAAAAAAATAAAGAAGATATTTTGCGGTATATTAATTATAGCTTTTGCGGCGCTGACCGCTAATTTCATTTTTACCTATTATTTTTCAAACACAGATAACACTCCCATACAAACAAAATTAATCTGGCCTTTCATCGCGGCGTTTCTTCTTTTTATTTATTTATTCCTGATATTAAAAGAAAATAAAATCGACAGTTTAACAGGGCTTGATAACAGATACAGCTTTTTCGAATTAACGGGAAGGATATCCCGCAGCAGATCGGGAGAACCTTGGATATTCGCGATGATAGACATTAACAATTTCAGATCCATTAACGATATTTACGGCAACCTTGAAGGCGACATCGCTCTCAAAAATTTCTCGCAAGTATTAAAAAAATGCTGCCGAAAAACCGATTTCGCGGCGCGTTACGGCGGAGACGAATTTGTTCTTGTAAACAAAGCGGAAAACGACTTGGAAGAAATAATCAATAAAATAAATATTGAACTTGATAAACAAAATGACAAAAACGAAAAACCTTACAATATAGAAATCAGTTACGGACTTGACACATATATCGCGGACGGCAACAGATCCATCGATGATTTTCTAAGCCACATAGACAGATTCATGCATAAACACGCATCGGAATTGCGCCGCGCCGGAGATTACAAAATATGAATGTAGTTGAATATTTTAATACTTCTATAGGATCGTGTCTGATAATTATCCTTATTGCGGTTGATTACTTGCGAAGATACAATACCGATAATTTTCAAAAGAGGCTCTTAATTATTACTCTGGCGGCAATTTTTATAGCCGCAATTTTCGATTTTCTTGGTCATATTGTAAAGGATGTTCCCGGGAAACAGGCAAACTCGGCATTATATTATATATGGTCTATTTATCTTATTGCTCGAAACTGCAGTTATTATTTTGGAGTTATTTTTATAGATTATTTCGCGCATGGAAACACAGCAAGGTCTGATAAATTTTTAAAAATAGTTATCGTTACAATGATTGCATATACTGTCAGTGTAATTTTTAATATAAAATACGGTTATTATTTTTATATATCGAGAGAAAACGATTATACAGGCGGTTCATTTTATTTATTCCAAGTTTTATTCAGTTATTTCCCGATACTTCTGGCATTAATTGATATCAGCTTGGCGCCGAAACATATAAAAAGAACGCAGGTTATCCTTATTATTTTATTCATTATCCTTACGGCAATCGGAGCGGGATTGGATATAATGTTTAGAACGACAAATCTAATCTGGCCATGCATTACAGGCGCGCTGCTTTATATGTATTTCTTTATAATCAGAACGTCTTCCAAAATCGACAGCATTACGGGAATCGGAAACCGTAATAATTTTTACGAACACATTAACGTAATATCAAACCAATCAACAAAAAAAGATTACGCGTTTATAAAAATCGATCTAAAGCGTTTAGGAGAGATAAACGACTTTTTCGGTCATCTCACAGGCGATAATGCCTTGCGCGATATAAGCGCTATTATCAAAGGCTGTATCAGATATACCGATTTTGCCGTCCGTTACGGCGGAGACGAATTTATTATTATCACAAGCGCAGATAATAATATTGAACGAATAATAGATCGAATTAATGAATCCATAGTTTTTCAAAATAAAAACAACACACGCCCCTATAAATTAAATATAACTTACAGTTATAATATTTATACATCCAATTCAGGCGTAGAAATACAGGATTTCCTTACGCAATTGGATAATAAGTCGCAAAAGAAGAAAATATAAAACACGGAGAAGAAAATGCTCGAAAAATTAACCGGAAAAATCACCGACGCTTTACGCAATGTAACCGGCAAAGCGTCAATCACCGAAAAAAATATTGAAGAAGCGGTAGAAGCGATCAAAATGGCGCTTCTGGACGCGGATGTAAATCTTCGCGTTGTACGCCGCTTTGTAAACTCAACAATTGAAGAAGCGAAAGGCGAGAAAGTTCTCCGTTCCGTGGATCCCGGGCAGCAGTTTATAAAAATCGTACACGACAAGCTTGTGTCGTTCCTTGGAGACGAAGATCCTGAAAACCGCGCGTTAAAACTTAAAGGTCCTGATGTAATATCAACAATTTTAATGCTTGGTTTACAAGGCTCAGGAAAGACAACAAGCGCGGCAAAACTTGCCCTTCGCCTTAAAAAAGAAAACAGAAAACCTTTGCTTGTAGCCTGTGATTTAATCCGCCCTGCCGCTATGGAACAGTTAGCAGTGCTTGGCGGACAGATTGGAATTCCTGTCTACAAAGAGGATTACGATGCTAAAGCATCGTCCGCCAAAGACAGCGTAAAAGTTTATCAGAACGCTCTTGCATGGGCGAAGAAAAATATGATTGATACCGTAATCATCGATACGACAGGACGCATGCAGATTGACGAAGAGATGATGCAGGAATTATCCCGTTTAAAAACCGCCGCTAATCCCGATGAAATGCTGCTTGTCGCCGATTCAATGACAGGTCAGGCGGCGGCGGATATTGCAAAAACATTCGATGAAAAAATAGGGCTCACAGGCGTTGTATTAAGCAAGTTTGATTCTGACACAAGAGGCGGCGCGGCGCTCTCGCTAAAAACCGTAACAGGCAAGCCATTAAAATTTACAGGGACAGGCGAAAAACCTGAAGACTTTGAACCTTTCCATCCTGAAAGAATCGCGGGACGCATTCTCGGAATGGGCGATGTTGTAAGCCTTGTTGAAAAAGCACAGGAAGTAATAGATCAAAAAGAAGCGCTGGAACTCCAAAAGAAAATGGAGAAGGAAAATTTCACTCTCGATGATTGGCTTAATCAAATACGTTCTATTAAAAAAATGGGAAGCCTTCAAAAAATGCTGGAAATGATTCCCGGAATGCAGGGGCAGATAAGCGAAGAGGATATCGACAGAGCTGAGTTAAAAAGTCAGGAAGCGATTTTAAGTTCCATGACAAAAAAAGAAAGGGATAACCATTTAATTATCGGACCGCCGCGCAGAAGCAGAATCGCGCGAGGTTCGGGCACATCTGTAGCGGAAGTTGCGCGTCTGTTAAAAAAGTTTGAAAAAATGCGCGTCATGATGAAAAAGATGGCAAAGGGAGCGCGCGGCGGACAAATACCAGGAATGGGCGGAATGCAGCTGCCTCCGGGAATGCGCCCATAATAGCGTTAAGCGGTGCAGATGAATTGATTCAACAGGGCGCGGCGCTTATACGGAGGATTTATCCCAAGCGGCGCTTGTGGATTTTTACATTTTATTTTTTAATATCCAATCTATAATTTCATCAACTTTGCCAAACGCAAGACCTGTAACAGTGTCCGCGCAACCGTAATAAATCGCTAATCTGCCTGTGTCCTTGTCTGTAAGCGCGGCGACAGGAAATGTAACATTCGACACATCGCCTGCAAGTTCATACATTTCACGCGGGTTAATAATATACGGTTTCGGACGCGCGATCACTTTCCATGGCTTATCCAAATCCATTAACGCCGCGCTGAATGAATATACAAAGCCGTTGCAGGATGTCAGTACGCCGTGGTAAAACAATAACCAGCCTTCGCTTGTTTCAATCGGGCAGGGACCTGCGCCTATTTTTGTGCTCTGCCATCCGCCTGAGGGCGACATGACATGGCGGTGTTTTCCCCAATAAAGTAAATCCGGGCTTTCGGAGTATATTATATCTCCAAAAGGAGTATGTCCCGAATCACTGGGGCGGCTGTACATTGCATAATTATTTCCGATTTTACGAGGAAAAAGAGCGCCGTTTCGGTTGAACGGCATTACAGCATTTTCTAATTGATAAAATTTTTCAAAATCAAAGGTGTAGCCCAAACCAAGGCATGGACCATGATAACCGTTACACCACATTATGTAGTAACGGTCTTCCAAAAAAATAACGCGGGGGTCGTATTTATATTCGGAATCAGGTATTTCAGGATCTGTTTTAATAAACCTTATCGGTTCATCCTCAATTACCCAATTGATTCCGTCTTTACTCCTGCCCGCGTTTATATCCATGTGACGACATGTATCATCGCAGCGAAAGACACCCGCAAAATGGATGTCGGCATCCTTACCTTTAAAGGGAACAACAGCGCTGTTAAAAATGCTGTTGCTCCGCAAAGTTAAATCCCTTGGAATGATTGGGTTTTTCGAAAACCTCCACATCGGTGTTTCTGATGAAACAAATGACGGTCTGTCTTCCCAAGGAATATTCGGCAGGCTGTATCCGTTAACGATTCGCATATCGTACAAATCCGCGCCGTTAAAGGCGCGGATTTTAATTGTTTACAGTCCGTTTGCGTCAGCAATAAGCATATTCCAGCTTCCTGAAACAGCTTCAATCAACTGCGCAGGTTCACCGTCATGATGCCAGATTTCCCATGCAATGCCGCCGCGGTTAAGACCAGGAACATGCAGGTGATATTTCCATACCCATAATTTCTGATCGCGGATTAAAGCGAGTGTTTCATCAACAGCTCTTCTGTCTCTGTAATCTGCATACGCTGTAAGTCTCCAGTTAGAATCAACAGGAGTTACCCATGTTTGATAAGCCCAAAGAATCGCGTCAACCTGAGCGTCTGTAAATCCGCGTGAAGGAATAACTCTTACGTTTTCATCGTTAAATACGACATAGTTTCTTGATCTCGGTCCTTTCGGAGGAAGCACCATGCCCCACTCATCTCTCATGTTCCTGAGGTCGTTAGTAGCAAGGTACTGCTGGTCTATGCGCATTGCTACTTTACCGTCGTTAAATTCGGGGATATGCCAGTTCCAAGGAACATTGTCTCCCTTCGGTTTCGCCTTCATGACGCCTTCATCTCTTAATCTCATGTAGAACTGAACAGCTTCGATAAAAGCGGGCGTATTTGAAGCGTTTTCAAGCAAACCTGTTCTATCATTTTTTCTTACGTATGTCGCGCCGTTACCTGAAACTAAAGCGTCAAGAATTTCCGTTGAAAGGTCGCCGGGCATTGCGTATGTGTCTATAATACCGTCGTTGTTAATATCTCTTGTTAATTTTTTGCAAATGTCAAGGAAAGTATCCCATGTCCATGTGCCTGCTTTTTGAAGGTCATAAGGAAGGTTAGGATCAAGTCCTGCTTCTCTGAACAATCTCTTATTGAAGAATACGCACGCCGCGTGGTTACTTCCGCCGTATCCGTCAGCGAATGCATAAGCCGCGTCACGCTCACGTCCCGACTTCAATGTAAAAGCGACGCGAACAGATTGATTCCATTCAACAGGAGTTGTAGCCGTCCAGTTGACTGCTCTGCTTCTGCCTACAGGATAAAGAAGATTCTGGCGGAATAAGGCAAGCGCCCAGTCCGGCTGTAATACGAAAACTGTCGCAGCGGGTCTTCCCGACATGATGGAAGTCGCTGTAAGCTGCGGCATTTCATTCCAGCTTGCGATATTCTTTTCCTGCATTTTAAAATTATACTGAGCGATAAACCTCTTGCGATAATCGAGTTGTCTTTCCTCGTAATCGTTTCTGGGTTTGTACGAAGCAGGATCATAGTTACTCCAATAGTTACCGATAACTATATCCATCCCTCTTAATGTTCTTTCAATCGCGCTCGGGGCTTTGGGAACCGGCTGAGCGAACGAAGAAAAAACCATTGTAAGCATCAGAATACAAGCAATCAAAATCGTTTTCTTTGTCATAATTTCCTCCATAAAATATTTTATCTCAAGCACTTTACCACTAATGTGGACGCCGCGACGCGGCTTATGCATTGAAACCCTAACAATATAACCCAAAAACCGTCTTTTGGGTTACATTTTAATACCGGTTTGACTAAGCGATTCAACGAATGCTTTTTGAGCGACTAAATACAGAATAATAAGCGGCGCAAGACACATAAGCATACCTGTCGCGATCATCGCCTGAACATAACCGATAGGCGCGGTTGACGCTACAGCCGCTCCTGTAACCGAGTTAGTCGCAGCCCACCATTGGCTGACCCTTTCCGCAATGGCTCCAAGACCTGTGGAAAGCATCCTGTAATTATTAAGGAATAAAGTTGAGAAGAATGAATCCGTCCACTGCCACACAAAGGAAAACAGGAAACATGACGTAAGCATCGGAGTCGCGTCCGGTAGCATAATCCTGATAAATGTTTTAAACTTGCCGCATCCGTCTACCCATGCCGCTTCTTCAAGTTCCTTGGGCATTCCTCTGAAATACTGTCTTAACATAAAAATATATAAACCGCTTTTCAATCCCATTCCCGTAGCGGACAGCAGCCAGAAACCGAAAACGCTGTTTAATAAATTAACCGGATTGCCGGTTATTAAACGGAATATTCCGAATATGTCGAAGAAGTGGAAATTTAAATACAACGAAGCCATTATTGTCTGCGGAGGAACAACTATAATCAACATTACGCAGAAGAACCAGAAACCTTTTAAAGGAAACTTATATCTCGCAAAACCGTATGCCGCAAGAGTACAGGCGGCAATTTGCAAAAGTGAACTCATTGTAATTATAAAAAATGTTTCCAAAAGAGAAGGCCAATAATTTATTAACTGAGATGCTATTCTGTAATTTCCCGTTGTAAAATTGCGGGGAATACTTATTACCGTGCTGTCATATAAATCCTGTTCAGCCATAAAACTTACGCTTAATTTATCCAGCAGCGGCTGAATAATTAAAAAACACATTCCGAAAAGAAGGATCGTGCGGCAGACCTTAAACGTAATTTCCATCGCCTTTTTTTTCTGGTGATAATTTCTTGAAATATTACCCCAATTCGCGGTTCGTTCTTTGTCGGTATAAATATCATCACTCATAGTAGTATACCCTCTTGGAAATTATTGCCATTGCAATTCCTATAATCGAAATTACGGCTAAAAAGTAAACCCATGCCATAGCGGTTCCGAAACTGAAATTTAACATCCTCAGCGTAGTCAGATTAATTTTTGCCATAACCCGGTTATCGGTTCTTATAAAATAATCAACAACACTGTAAACGATATTAACAAGGATTAAAGAGCTTACCATCGGGAAAGTTATTTTCCAGAAACATTCCCATGCTGTAGCGCCTTCGATTTTCGCCGCTTCAAACATACTCGGCGGAATTGTTTGAAGAGCGGAAAGGAAGATAATTATTTGAATGCCGGAAGCCATAGCGATATCATAAATTTGATTGATGATACGGAAAATATAACCCATAAAATCGCTCGCGGCGCCTTCCGCGACCAGAATATCTTCCAATACTTTGGTAACGGAAGACTTCATCAAGTTGCCTTCTTTTATAATGTCCGCCATGCTGTTTAAAAGCGAATTGTTTGTTTCAAGTCCAATCATAACGCCGGATGAAAGAATAACGGGCAGAAAGAAAATAGCGCGGACAAAACCTCTTGCTTTGAATTCCTGATTCAAAATAAGAGCGACGAAAAGACTGAAAATGATAATCGCGGGAACAATTAAAACCATTCTTCCTATTTCTTCCGCAAGGAATCTGTTAAACTCAGGATCAATCGCAACAACTCTGATAATATTCGCAAGACCGACATAAGTCATTGAAAAGCCCTGCTTCTCTGTGTCAATTCTTACATCGCTGAATACCATCCGCAGAGATTCCGCAATTGGAAATAACATAAAGGCGACAAATCCGACAATGAAAGGAAGCAGAAACAGATAACCTGTAATCGCGTTCTTTCCTTCGAGCGTTAATGATAATTTATTTTCTTTTTTAATAAAATACATTATTCCCCCTGCCTTACAATATAACTGTCTGCTTTAACAGTAACACCGCGATAATCATGATCCTTATCACTGACATTTACAATAACTCCGGTTCCGTCTTCATACACGGTAAGCGTCACGCCTTGCGATAAAATCCGATGGTTTGTAATTCTTTGATTATATAGATGCCCGAAATCTGAAACGAATTTTTGATATAGCGCATCAGCGTCCGCAATCCACTTTCCGTATTCATTCGCGTAGAATTGCCTGAATTTTGTTTCCTGTAATTCCGCCGTTTCTTCAGCCATGAAACTGAAATATAAACCGGCGCCGCATTCAATGACCTTAAGCAAATTCTTCGTGTAATCCTCGGCTAGATTTATCGCTCTTCCTGTAAATGGCACATAACCATGCATAACAATCGGGAGGAAAGGAACAGATGAATCCGTTATTCCGAAACTCTGATCGTCAATAACCATGTCCGTAATAATTGTAGCCCAAGGCATGGAGAAAATATGACCTGTATGCACAAGAATTCCGTTTCCGTTCTGCACCATTTTTTCATATTGCTTCTGGCGTATCTTCATGCTTTCTTCCCGGCTTACATGACGCTTTTCATTGAAATCTCCCGAAAGCATAGTGCCCATATTTCTGAACGCAATATTATTAATTCCGAATTTTTCCGCTTTCGGGATATAGTCATTTATCATTCTCACCGACGCAGCAGGACGCGCAAGATAGTTGAGCTTGCCCCATTGAGTGCGTTCTCCAAACCAGATAAAACTGTAAGGATAGCGCTGCACGCGCTCGCGGTTCACATAACGCGCCGCGTCTCTGTAAATATTAAACCCGCTGAACATTCCCACGTCTCTCATAAACACAAAGTCAACTTCAGGATAAAGTTCAAAGTTATGATTTTTCGCGGCGCTAACAATATGATTAAAACTCCTTCGGTTTCCAAGTTCTTTTATCAGTTTTATTTTTGCAGGGACTGCGTGATCAACGCTGCGGTTAAACCAGCCGTTTAACTTAACGCTTACATTCTCCCATCCGAGACGAGCAAAATCATTAATCATGGCTTCTGTTTCTTTATAAGAAGTCAGCTTCAATGGTAAATCCATGGGAAGACCGAGTCTGTGCTGCGTTTTATTAACGGCTCCGATAATTTCTACGGCGACAGGAACACTGCCCTGTTTTGATTTACCGCTCGTAACACGTCTGTTTTCGAGGATAGGATAATTTTTAAAGAGCCATGAACGGTATTCTTTCGCCATACCCATGTATCCCTGCTCTTCGCATGGCGTATAACGCAGGGTAATATTCTCGCCTGCCGCAAGCGATTGTTCATAAAGGAAAACAGCCCGCTGACTGCGTTCGGCGATATCCATTAACGCGCCGTGAACCATAGTGAAAATGGGGTATACCCTGTTCCACGAACTGTTTCTGCCGGACACGTCAGCGCGTACGCTCGCGTAAGCCGAACCTTCTTCTATTACACATAACAAAGCGGCGTTATTTTTCTGTATACCAAACGCGGGAAACAACGCTTTATTATCGCTGATAACAGCGTCGCGGCGGATCGATTCGTTCCAGCCGTACATATTAATACTGTAAGAAAGTTGATTTTGTTTTTGATTATTAAAATTGATAATCGCGCCGCTTCCATCGGGAACAAGCATGTACCCTGTGTCGTTTAAACTGCCCGAACCCATGAAAGGCATCAGAGCAAGCTGAGTGATTGGAAATGCCGGGCGGTATCCTATTTTGTCAAACGGCACATTCAACACAAGCGACTTGCCGTCTAAAATATAACGAAGCGTTATGCTGAACGCCGGTCTTACAGTTTCGCCTGTTAGCTCGTAACGCATGGAATCTTCAACATAATCTTCCATGGTGTAACCTGCGTATCTGAAACTTTCCTCGGAAATCTCCTTCATATAATCGGGAGAAGCGGTGCGTAAGACCCATAATTTTTGATCCCTTAATTCCGGGAAATCCGCAAGAAGCTGGGTTCTGTTGTCATTCATGCGAAGATTGTTAATATCATAAAGACGATAAGTAGACTCGACTATTCCGCGTTCTTCCCATTCCATATTGTCAAGGAAATAGCCCATTCTCTCTTCAGACATCGCGGGAGGAATGCGGTAAGCGCGCGCAAGATCACCGACTGTATAACGCACTTCAAGAACGCCGTTCACAACTTCGTATTCATACGCGCCGCGATTAACGCTGTATTCACCGGATTGCAGAGTCATTCCAATGCCCGCGGTATCAGCGTAATCAACCGAGAACTGCGATTCCATCAACTGCCTTGTAACAACATCGGCTAATCTGTCGCTTTCAGGGTTAGGTGGATTTGAACGCCACTGAGCGCCTGTCGCTTTATCCGTAAGAATAATTTCCGCGGTAGTATGCAAAAAGTTTAAACGAAGATATTCATTTTCTAAAACGACATCTCCACCTTCGATAAATTCATATATCATTACAGGTCTTGGTCTTGCGGTTCTTGTGTTACACGAAACTGCCAGAAAAATTGTAACGAATAATAATAGTATTAAAGCAGATTTTTTCACCTGACCCCCTATATAAACCGGAATAGAATTTCTTTATAAAGCGATACAAAGTACGAGACGGCATCGCTTATAAGGCTGAAGAATATAACGAAGATAAATACCATTACCCCCATTCCGACAACTGTTAATATGCTTGAAAGCAAAGTTTTAAGAAGACTGTAATCATGAACCATCATCATGGCGGAAAGTATCAATAAGCCCGTCCAAATAGCCGCGAAACCGCCGAGTACCCAGTAAAGCGCGCCTTCTTCAAACGTAATAAACTGGCTTAAAATAATCATTATTACATTAATAATTACATACGGAGTAAGCGCATAACAGATAGACATATAAATCTCTACCATTCTTCCTTTGCCGTCCATCAGCGTTGTAAGACTCCAGTTCGCGACAGTCCACAATCCGACAGGCAGAAGAATACGCATCGCGACTATAATCGAGTTAAAATATTCCATGTTAATCGTAACAAACTGGAAATTAGTCAGCGTAAGGCGCAGCACTTCCACAATAACGGCAAGAGCGATAATTACATTCGCGGCTCCAACTGAACCGCGTTTTTCGTGAGTTAAATCCCAAAAACCGTCAAGCGGATGCGTTATAACATACAGGGAGTATTTTAAGGTGATCCCAAGGTGCTGCCACCAGGCTTTGTTATTAAGATATTTCATGCTTCCATAATCTCCTTAACAGTTTTAATGGAAAACTTGATTATGAGCGGAAGGAAAACTGCGCATCCTAAAATCAAGAGCATCCACCATAAATTCTCTTCCATCCACTGCTTACGGTACAACTGGAAAGCTTTTCCGTAACCTTCGCGGTAATGTTTTAATTTATAGTATCTCATTGCTTTCTGGAACTCGCCCTGCCTCAGCGCGGCGCGTCCAATTCCGATGTACGCTAAATCGTAGTTGCCGTTCATTTTTAAAACATCTTCCCATACATGAGCGGATGACTCATAACGCCCTGCTTTATATTCATTGATAGCTTGGTTAATTAATAATCCGTATCCGGTTAAGTCAAAACGCGTAAGAGCGCCCGCTCTTGAATCGAGAGCGTAAAGCGATTCGCCCATTCTGTCGATCGCGACAGGTTGAAGAAAAGAACCTTCGCGGTTGCCTACGCCGCCGAAAGCGTATAAAAGGTTACCCTGGAAATCGTACATAAAAATGCGTCCGCGCGTTCTGTCGAAGCAGGCATAAGAATCGTTATCAAAAGCGACTACATCAACGAAGCGCGAGCGTCCTGAAATGCCTCCCGCGGTACCTACGACCAAATCGCCTACAGGATCTTCATAACCGTTGCGAATTAAAATATCCTGCCCCATCGCGTTTAACCTGCGGATAGGATCCGTCTGCCCTGTCGAGTTTGTAACATAAAGGAATCCGTCTTTATCTATCGCGACATTGCTGTACTCTGTCGGAATAAAAAGGTCCATGCGTTCTTTCTGCGCCTGCGTAGAAAGCAATTTCCATATATAATCAATCGGATTAACGCTTACTTTATTCGCGCCCATGTAACCGGAAAATTCCCAGCGGTTATCGAATTCCATCAATCCTTTATTGATGTTACGCGCTTGAACAAACACGCGGTTCGCGAAATCAACGATTAATTTAACAGGAATAAATTCGATTAAATCGCCGAGACTTTCATCTTCCGGTTTTAAAATCTGGTGTATAAAATTCCAGTTATTATCAAGAATTAATACGCGCTGATTGTTGGTATCGGCGATATAAAGATGACCGTCTCTGCTTTCAAAAATATCCATCGGGTAATTTAAACGGGATTCAACTCCGTTAATCATTACGGAGTTTACAGTTCTTGTAACCACATGATCGCCGTTTTCACGCACTTCAATCTTTAATATTCTGTTGCTGCCTGAGTCGCAGATATAAATGCGGTTTTCATTAATAAAAAGACCCTGTGGATCCCTGAAATGCCCTACGCCCAAAGAGGTTCCAAGAAAATACGCGCCGACTCTGTACGCATCAGGAGACGCAACCTGCTCAAACCAAAAATCGTAATTATACGTGTAGTTGGTCGGTGAGCCGAAAACAGGAGTTAACGCAAGCAGACATACCAAAAATAAAAACACAATACGATTAATATTTCTCATTCTTTTATCCCCGAACTTGCCATTGTCTGCAGAACGTTACTCTGCGCGAATATAAACATTATAAGCGGAACTATCATTACAAAGAGCGTTACTGCGGCAGCGACGCCTGTGCGCGCAATACCTGCCGCGGCAATTTGACCTAACGCGTAAGGCAGCGTTTTCAATTGTTCCGAATAAATGAAAACCGAAGCTCTCGCGTTCCATAAATTCTGAACAGAGAAAATCATGACTGTAAGCCATGCGGGTTTAATCATCGGAAGGATTATATAGAGGAAGATACGGAACTCTTTCGCGCCGTCAACCTTTGCGGCTTCCAGCAGAGTATCAGGTATCGTGTCTATAAACTGCCTTAATAAGAAGAATCCCATAGGCATTGCAAACGCGGGAATAATTACAGACAGGTATGTATCAACCCAGCCAAGTCCCGCCATTACAAGGTAGTTGGGAATAGCAGTTACATAAGTTGAAAACATAAGAGTAATAATAACGCCCTGAAAGAAAATCTTTGAGCCGGGGAACTTATATTTGGAAACAACAAATGCGCCCATTGAGGCAATGATGATAAGACCGGCTGTTCCGACTACAGTAATAAAAACCGTGTTAAAAATATAACGTGAAAACGTAACCCATGATTTACTCATCAGGATAAACAAATCCTGAAAATTGTTCATCGTCGGGCGCTGTACAAAAAGTTTAGGCGGGAATAAAAATATTTCGTTTAACGGTTTAAACGCGTTGTTAATCGCGAAAACAAGCGGATAGGCAAAGAATAATCCGAATATGGTAAGAATCGCGACAATAAACGCGTCGCCGCCGTAAGAACGGTTTAATCTTTTTCCGCCGATTAATTTCTTTATTTTTTTGCTCATATTTACCCCTTAAGTTCCTACTCGTCTAAGCATTTTCTGGATAAGAGCGTTTAAAACAATCATTGTGAAAAACAAGATTGTCGCAATCGCGGAAGCGTAACCCATTTCGAAACGCGTAGAACCGTAATCGACAAGATGGTTTACAACCGTATGTACCGCGTAGTCCGTACTCGGGAAACCGGCAAGCTGGACGGTAACGTCGGCGACCCCGAACGCCTGGGTAATCGCCATAACAGCGCCGAACATCAACATCCCCTTCATGTTCGGTAAAGTGATATACCAAAGTTCCTGCCAGCGGTTTGAAATACCGTCTACAAGTCCGGCTTCATAAAGCGAAGGATCAATGGTAGAAAGACCGGCAAGGAAGGCGAGGAATCCCGCGCCTAAACTCATCCATAAAATGACTATAAGAATTACAGGCATCATATACTTGGGGTCTGTAAGCCAGAGAACAGGCGAATCCAAAATGCCGAGATTCATTAAAATCGCGTTGACATAACCGTAAGCGTCGCCTGAGAAAATCAAAAGCCAGATAAGGAATACAGAACCGGAAATCGAAGGCGCGTAAAAAACCAGCGTAACAAAGGCGCGGATATAACGCGGCAGCTCATTTATAAACCATGCGAATAAGAACGCCATTATATAACCGACAGGTCCTGTGATCGCCGCCATAATAAATGTATTTTTCATTGAAATTAAAAATACATCGTCGGCTAACAGCAGGTTGATATAATTGCGAAGTCCGATAAACCGCGGCGGTTCAAGAACGTTGAAATATGTAAAACTTAAAAAAAGCGATATTACAACGGGAGCAACGTAGAAAAGAAGAAAAACGATTGCATAAGGAGCGAGAAACATATAACAGACCCTGTGTCTGTATATATCTCTTGCCCTGTATTCGTCTTTTTCTTTTATTTTGTTAAAATACCTTTTAAGACTCATTTATCCCCCTATTCCAGACCGAATTCTTTTCGTTTTTTAGTCAACTCATCGTTGATTGTGAGGGTATAGTCCAACAGGGTTTCCCGTGTATCCTGACCCTCATTCAAAATACGGCGCACCGCGTTTGTTATGTGACGACTGACAAAGTAACCGCCGGGAACTTCCGGTATACCGACAGTCCACTGGCGCTGTTCGTCAAGAACCGCCATTTGCTCGGAACCCCACGAAAGCCGTTTGAACGCGGCATAGTTCGCGGTAGGATAACGCGCTGCAGCTCCCATAATGCTTTCAAGTTCGCGTCCGAATCTGAGCTGAGTATCCGCGCTGATCCACCATTTGAGGAATTCCCACGCCAAATCCGGGCGTTTCGTGTCAGAGAAAATCATTGACGCTAAAGTACCAACTGAAACCGAGCGGTTTATAGTGCCGTCTTCTCTTGGCAGTCCCGGCATTCTCGCAAAGCCCCAAAGCCCGCGAATTTCAGGCGCGAAGACTTCCAGCGTATTAAAGTTTGAATAATCGGCAAAGGCAAGCGGCATTTCGCCGGTGCGGAAGCGGTTTACAAAATCGTAAACAACAGGCGTTTTATAGTGGGTAAAGAATTTCGTGTAAACGTCAAAAGCCTCGATTGCTATCTCTGTGCTGAGAAGAGAACGCGAGCCGTTTTCGTTATACATTCGCCCGCCGCGCTGGAATAAATGCGCAAGGAAGTTGGAGAAGTCTATCGATGTCTGCACGTTAGTTGCAACAGAAGGAATGCCCACGTTCATATTGCTTTTTTGAATAACGGGAAGAATGTTTATAAGATCATCCCATGTGTCGGGAATTTCAATATTCAATTCATTGAAAATATCTTTCCTGTAGAACATGACATGGAAATATTGCGTTTCAGGAAGCCCGTACACGCCGCCTTCGAAAGTAAACGGCATAATAACGCTGTGATGTAAATCCGCAACGGCTTCTTCATAATCCGGGAACTGCGTAAGATCGACAACAGCTTTCCTGATTGCGTAATTGACGGGATCTCCCTGCGGCAGAGTAAGCGCCATATCGGGTCCCGTACCGGCGACAACCGCCGGCATTACCGCGTCAGCGGCAACAAGTTTGACGTTTACTCTTATTCCGGTTAAGGGGGTAAAAGTATCGTCTATCATCGCTTTTAAAATTGTACTTTGATCGCGTCCTGCAAGTATCCAAACATTGACAATATTGGCGCCCTTGGCATGGAAGTTGCCGAGATTGTTATAATCAACAAAGAAGGACGCGAAGAACGAGCGGATTTCATGCGAAGCGCTTACAAAGAAATTTTCTCTTATCTGCGGAAGCCTTACATCCGCCGCGCTTATGACAACAAAGTCAACATCAAGCTGAGACTGAGAAAGAGCGAGAAGATTATCGCCAAGAGAGGAAATGTTCTGCTTGAAGTTTACTAACATTCTGGGAATTTTATCCGGGCGTCTTACGAATAATTCAAGCTGACGCGCTAATGTTAAAGTTGCGGCAGCCTGCGCGCTTCGCTCGCCCGAGTAGCGTGTTAAATCATCAACAAGTTTATAAAGGATTTTGCTTTCTAAAGCCATCGCTTCTATTACTTCGGGATAAACAAAATCAACGCGGTAATCGCGGTAAATATCGGGTTCAGGACCTGTTAAAACAAGTATCTTGCGGTAAATCGTATTAAGGCGGAAAACGCTTTCTTCCATTACGTTCAACATTTCACCCATACCGCCGAGCGTCGCCTGAACGCGAAGAGTGTGAGAGCCGCCTTCCAGCGGGAAGAAATAATCGCCGTTTTTATCGCCTAATGTATTGAGAACCCATTTATTATTATAAACAAAGGGTACGGACGCAAGTTCCTGAACAGGGATTTCGCCGTTAAGCATAAAGGTACGGTTCGAAACGAAACCGCGGTTATAATTTTGCCTTCCCTTTATTGAAATGCGGTACATTCCATTTTCAGGCACATCGAATTCCCATTCTATCCACTGACCGGCAACACGCCAGCTTTGTCCTCCGATCATGTTCAATCTGATCCTCGCAACGCTTGGAGGTTCAGTAGCTCCGGAAGAACGATCGTAAATCGGATACAGAGAAGGATCGGATCTGCGCGAAGATTTTTCACCCTGAATCTTTAATGAATAATTGTTACGCGAGTTTTGGAAACGGCTTAAATCCGTATTTGCGATGTAATCACTGTAAGTTGGAGTTTCGGACGGAGCTCTTAAAACAATAGAGCGAATTGCGATAGGTTCATTTACGCCTGTAAGCCTGATTGTATTTGTTCCCTGCCTGAAATAAAAGGCATAGGGGTCTGTGATGTAACCAAGCGCGTCTCTGAACCAAGCGCTTTCCCATCGCGGTCTTTCAATCTGTGAAGGACGAATTTCATTTCCTTGATTATCGAAACGGCTGTTTCCGCCGTCTCCCCATACGCGTTGAAATGAAAGCCTGTCAGCGCCGAGAAAAGGAATCTCTCCGTTAATATAAAAGGCGCGTTCTGCAGCGATCCCTCTCGATTGAAGGGGGAAATATTCCATTCTGATAAAATAAAGTCCGGCGCGTTCTACATTGAAAGTATACTCAACCGTGCTGGCTTCCTCTGTCCTGAGGACACGCGCTTCACCTTCGAAGTCATTCAGTACGCTGACTCCCTGCGCGGAGGTCCATGAAAACAGGTTGATCGAAATATCTCGCTGACCGGCGGGAGCATCGGCATGACGTTCCATGTAACGGGAATATGTATTCGTTCTCCCGGTACTTGCGCCGCTAAGATCGAAACCGGCATATTTTGCGGAAAAATCCGAATCCTGCCTTCCGCCGACAATAAAGATTATCGCTGCAACAGCAACAATTACCGCGACAATAATCCAAAATCTAAGTTTAGAAGTTTTTTCATCCATAATTCCCTGACAGCCTCTGTTAATGAAATTAATCTACGCACATCTTACTATACTTAGTATATTTTGTTAAGGGAATTTAACCAAAAATCGATAAAAAATTGGGATAAGTTACGTCCGCGCATTCAAAAGTAGTAATTTCAACAGGCACAGGACTACCTAAGGCTGAAACCGCAAAAGCCATAACAATACGGTGATCGTTATGCCCCTCAATAACTGGATTATTTTGGGGAGACAACGCTCCTTTTCCGTGAATAATTAGCCCATCCGGTAATTCAGTGCATGAAACTCCAAGCTTTGCCAGCTCCTGCGTAACTACGCTTATACGATCAGTTTCCTTTATACGAGCATGAGCCACGTTTATAAGAGCTGTATCACCGTTCGCGTACGCCGCAACAACAGCCGCCGCAGGAAGCAAATCCGGCGTTTCATTTAAATCGAAGGTGCCGCCGCATAATGGTTTATCGCGGGAAATTGTGACAATATTTCTAATTTTATCATCTTCATTGGTTTTTACCGTACAGCCCATTTTTTCCAGCATTTTTATGAAAAATTTATCCCCTTGTGTATCTTGAAAATCGAGACCCAGCATTGTGACAGAACCTCCGGTAATCGCAGCGGCGGCGGCAGGGAAAGCGGCGGATGAAAAATCGCCGGGAACAGCGGAACTAAACGATTTCCATGAAGAACCGCCGGGAATGACAAAGCGTGAAAAATCAGACTCAGCTTCATAAGGTATTCCATGCGCTTTCAAATAGGAGAGCGTCATTTCTACATAAGGTTTTTCATTAAGAAGCGGAACATTAATTTCAATGACTGTTCCGGCAGAAGCCAGCGGAGAAGCGATCAATAATGCTGATAGATATTGGCTTGTAGGACAGGAAAGGCTAACCTTGCCGCTTGCGTAGGCGCCCTTAATCTTAATCGGCGCGCAGCCATTGTTGCTTTGAACCTGAACGCCTAGCCCTGACAATGCGTCAAGAAGAGGAGCGGCGCTGCGTTTTTGGATCGATTCATCGCCGCAAAATTCAATCTGCTGTGATTGAAGAGCGGCAACAGCCAGAGCGAGATAGAGAGTTGTGCCTGAATTACCTACATCGATCCTGTTTGACACAGCCGGAATTTTAAAATTATCATTTCCGATTATTTTTAAGGAAACGAGCGTTTTGTTATTATCATAAACTTCGGTTATATCAGCGCCGAAAGCTCTGCAGGCTTGGATACACGAGCGTGTATCCAATGAATCGAGCGGATATTTAATTTCTGATTCACCATCTGCTAGAGTGGCTATCAACAACTGTCTGATGGTGTGCGATTTTGAAGCAGGGATTTTTACCGTACCGGTGAACTTATGCGGGGTGATGATAGCATTCATAGTTATTATTATATCACACTCCGAATTGATCTAAATCGATTTTACCTTCTAAGGGTAATAATTGGGACGATTTCTGTATCAGAGTTACTTTCCCACCTTATTTCCCCTCTTTTTTCTCGTATTCCAGCAGTTTTTGCATTTGATCAAGGATAAAATCCTGAAAATAGGGGTTTAATTGCTTAAATATGTTCACTGTATCTGAAATTTTATAGTCCGGGGTGACATCTTTTTCGTACATTTCCCCTTCTCCGGTACGCAGCCATGCTTCGTTTACCCCAAAAGCGGTAACAATAAGCTTGATGTGCCGCTCTAGGACTTTTTTCTTGCCTAGTTCTGTCAATGTTTGAAATGAAGTTGAGACACATATCTTTTGGGCAAATTCTTTCTGCGTTAAATTCAAGCTTTTTCTGAGAATCTTTACTCGTTGATTAACAC
>Ga0209755_10001266_pt1 | contig 40483 bp, 23 predicted proteins | sample TergutCo191P1_FD_187301 | JGI IMG/M metagenome (GOLD analysis project Ga0209755, IMG submission 187301) | Cornitermes sp. P1 segment gut microbial communities from Petit-Saut dam, French Guiana - Co191P1 (SPAdes) (version 2) | ecosystem: Host-associated > Arthropoda: Insects > Digestive system... | reverse complement strand
GAAGTTGGCAAAGTGGCTCTCAAAACCACGTAAGTGACCATTTTGCGTGGCCTAGAAGGCGCGATGGTTCAGGAAACGCTAATAGGCAAGCGGCAAGCGTTTGGGTTCGGTCTCCTGTTGTTTGTTTTCCCTTTACCGTGTGCCTTTTGGTTCCGCGCTGGGGGGGCGTCAGCAATGCTAGTGCTCGTAATTCGTCGGGCAGCGATTGGTGCTGCTGTGGCGTCCACGCTGTTAATTCCGGGCCGCGTTCCTTTGCGCCCGCTCTCTACATCGCTCCATCTACAATCTTTCAGTTTGCGCGAAACTCAGATACAGGACGCAACGAGCAAGCTAATTTTAGGGTGTATCAAACGGCGTCGCCTTTGGCGACGCCCGGAAATGTTAGGCTTTCTGGCGATACGCTTCAATGGAACGCTGTTACAAACGCAGACGGCTATAGGGTTTACAGAGGCACAACACTTGTGCAAGCGGTGGGCAATGTGACTAGTTTAAATTTATTGGGCAATGCAAATATTCCGGTTGGCACGCAACACACGTTTAGCGTATCGGCAACGGTTTCGTCTTGGGCGGGCGGTACGTCTGCGCGGGGTGGTTCTGTTACGTGGGGTCAGTTAAGTACGCCTACGGGTGTAGCGGTCAATGGCACGACGCTTAGTTGGGGGGCTGTGACACACGCGACGGGCTATCAGATTAGGCTTGGAACTACAGTTATAGCGACTGTTGGTGCGGTGACTAGCCACAACCTTGGTAGTATTGCGGTTAATCTGTTGGGGGTAGCGACGCATACGAATTTGAATGTTGTGGCAATTTCTAGCGCGGCAAGTTGGGGAAATAGTGCGGCTAGTGCTAATGTGTCTTTCACTAGGGCAGTTGGTTTACACGCGCCCCACGACGCTGCGATTAATGTAAATTTGCTTACTTGGAATATGAATGCGGTAACGTTGCCGTTTGTGGATAGTTTTCATATTAGGGTTGGTAGTACCATACTTGCGACAGTTGGTAGGGACGTAAGAAGTTTCGATTTAAGCACAATACCTGAGGGTAGAACTGCTGGTAGAAATACGGCTGTTGCGGGGAGTTTAGGCGCGTTGCAAGCGGGTAGCCACGCGATAAATGTAGTTGCGGTAAACAATAATGCTACTGCTTGGCCTAGTTCGGCGCAGTCTAACACAAGTGAATTTTACCGAGCGGGGCGTGTAGACAGCATAACTTTATCGGGTAATCCTAATTTGATTGTTGGGTGGCCGCGACCTGATGGGATTAATGGTATGCCGAGTTCTCAGTTGGTGGCGAGTGTGGTTGGGCTTTATGGGTCTAATATGGCTGTTACGTGGCACAGTTCTAACCCTGATATTGTTAGTGTGGACGCTGGAAGTGGGTTTATTAGGGCTTCGTGGCCTAGTGGGCTTTCGATGTGGGAGTTGGCTGCGCGTAACCACAATACGTTTACTGTTATCACGGCGCGCTCTGTTTTGGACAATAGTGTTATTGCGCAAATGCAAGTGTTGGTTGTATTTGAGACGCCGCCTGTGCCGATTGTCGTTGGGGTTGAAGTTAGTGGTGGCGTGAGAGAGATAGAGTTAGCGCCGTGCGGGACAAGGTTAAGTGAGAGTTTAGGCGGTGGAAGCCTTAGTAATGCAACGCAGTTTGTGGCTACGGCTTTTGGATATAACTTGGCGGGGGCTGGTAATACGTTTAGTTGGGCGTCTAGTGACAGTAGCGTTGCTACGATTGATAGCGAAGGTAGGCTAACTGTTAGGGGCGTTGGAATTGCTAGGATAACAGCGAGAAGTAGCGTTGGCAATGTGCCGTATGCTTTCTATGTAACTATTGCGCACGATGGCACAAGCCTTGCTACAGCGGTAACAATTTTGTGTGACAACAATAGGTTTGACGAGCGCCGTATTGTAATCCCTTACGATTATGGGGCAGACCTTCCGTTTGTAGAACTTCGTGCGCACATAGAGGGTCATAATATTACTAGCCAGTTGGTAACGTGGACGTCGTCTTGTGGGGCGACTTTGGGCAACCCGAGTTTGTTTTTAGAGTTTAGTTTGTCGGCTTGTAGCGTTACGGGCGAGGGCTTACTTAGAATAATGGGGCTTTCAAGCGGCGGACCATTTATAATAACGGCGACACCGGTGGGTGCTATTGGCGCTGTGGGTACGTTCAGAATTTTTGTAGATAGAGCGGTTGCGCCTGCGGTTACTAGCATAAGCGTTAGTGCGCCGAGCGTTAGCGAGTTTGTTATACCAAACGCGCGCCCGATATTATCGACTGATATGCCTAGCACTCAGTTAACGGCGACGACAATTGGTGGCGTTGGCGGCGGTACGAACTCGGCGGTTGTGTGGACAGTTTACCCGCTAGGGTTTGTAGAACTTGTGGTTAGCGGTGTAGACCCTAATGTTGTTGTGGTGCGCGCGCTGGATAGGGGGACTCAAGGCTTTGTGCAAGCGGTTACGATTACTGCAACATCAAGCATAACGCCAAGCCAGTTTGCTAGCAGGCAAATCACAGTTATGCAAGGCGCAATTATGGGCATAAAAGTTAGTGTGGCGCTTGGCGGTGCTATCTCTGGTGAGATGTTTTTGCCGTATGCGACATCTAGTGTGGAAGAGCGTCAGACGCTAGATTTACGCGCAATTGTTGCAACAAATAGCGCGACTGTATCACAAGCGATTAGGTGGGAGACGTCTAATCAAAACCTTGTGATGTTAGATAATTTGCGCACAGAGACGGCTCAAAACGGCTTAAACAGCCTTGTAACGCTTAGACCGCTTGCGGCTGGGACTTTGACCATCTGGGCTGTGGGCATTTACTGCGGTAGTGTGAGCAACAAGTTTGAGATAGAAATTTTGCAGTCTGGACCAACTTCTGTAAGGATTTTTGGACCGAACGAGATTGCTGTTAGTTACGAAATGCACATCGCTCTGCCGCGCCCAGACGCTGTAAATCTGCCGATTGTGCAGTTGGGCGCAAGCGTTGGTGGGTCGTTCGCGGCGGCTAGAAACTTAGAGTGGACAAGCAGTTGCGGTGGGCTAGTAGTAGAGTTTTTGGGTAGCCAGACAGGCGGCATAGTGCTTGTTAGGGCAGTTAATTTGGGTGTTGCGACCATAACGGCAACGCACACAGTTACGGGCTTTTACGCAAACTTCACAGTTGGGGTAGACCAAGCGGCGCTAGAGAGTATAGAGATTTTGGGTGATGGTGTCGTGAGAGAGCAAACCGCAATGCTTATACCGCTAGTGTACACAGACGGCGTTTACACACTTTCTGATGTGACAGCAAGACAATCTCTAGAGCTTAGCCTACTAGTAAACACCCACGGCAACGTAACAACAGACTTTGTGTGGACTTCAAGTGACGAAAATGTAATCAGATTAAGCGGACACCTAACAGACAGAAGCGGCTTTGTGCAAGCCCTACCATACGGCGTAGGCACGGCAATAATCACAGCAACATCAACAATAGACCCAACTTTCTATGCCGAGTTTACAATCTTTGTTACGCGCGGAACAGCATCTTGCTCAATCCAAGACGGCATACTAGACCTACCAACAATCAAGGACGGCTACGTACGCATAATACTAGTTTGCGAACACTACTTCGGTACAGCGCGTATGAGTCACCAAGACCTAAGCCTACAATACGCCCTAGAATTTATCCTACCACACCTACAACTAAACATCTACGGCGCGGTGTTCTTTGGCTGGAGTCTTTCTAGAAACGGCAACATTTTACAGACTTGCGAAGAAACCGAGCAATTACTATTGCCATTACTAGATATCGAAAACGGCGCAGACACAATTCTACTTTTCGCAGTATGGTACATACCTTACATACCATCTGAGAGCAACGGCTCTAACCTAGCCCGCAACATAATAATCGGCACACTAAGTGTAGCAGGCGTAGGCGCAGCCGGCACCGCAGGCTATATCGCACAATCTAAAATCCGCAAGCGCCGTGAAGCCGACACAAGCGAATGGGGAATGGACTAAAATATTCTACCTATGTAATTGTCACCCTGAACGTAGTGAAGGGTCTAGCGAAGCGAAAACGCGGCTACGCCTAGATTCTTCGCTTCGCTCAGAATGACTATAGCATATAATGTTTGCAACAATTCATAATTCTGAATTCATAATTCATAATTACCAAAAAAGTAGTACGGAAAATTCCGTACTACTTTTTTGGTTAATTTGGTTTAAATTGTTGCATTTGTTGGGATAATGTTGTATAATATAAGATACTGGTTTGAGTTAGCAGATGTTAATACATTAAGTGTTGATTTTGCAGTTTGGTTGCAAGTGATACAAATTAGTATAAAAAAGGAGTTTTACAAAAAGATGAAAAGGCTATTTAAAAAATTATCTATTTTGTTAGTATTTATTATTGCTGTGTCGGCTTCTGTTGTGGTGCTTTCGGGGTGTTCTTCTGATAGTACGCCTTATGATATGGGAGATTATAACGCGGCGTCTTTTGGCAATGGCTCTACTGTTGTGCAGCAAGGGCAATGGCTTTATTTTGTTAATGGTTTTCAGGACAGGGCGGTTTTGGCTAATCGTAATTCTAACAGGTGGGGTACGCCCCTTAAGGGCAGTATTGCTAGGGTGCGTTACGATGAGATGACAAACCCGTATAACCCACACTATAGCAATCCGCGCGTAGAAGTTATAGTGCCTAATATTGTAACGCTGGAGCGTGGCTTTACAATTATGGGCAGATATATTTATTTTGCAACAACTTGTATATCGCAAGACCGCTTTGGTAATGTTAGGTCTAACGATATAGTTTTTGCAAGGGTTAGGACAGATGGCTCTAACAGACAAGAGATTACCACAGTATCTAATTTTATTGGCAGAGCAGAGTTTGGGTTTTTCAGAATTTGGGACGGCAATAATTACGCAGATTATTTTGCGTATTTGCGTGGTAGCAACCTATATCAAATAGGCTTAAGAGGCAGAGAGCGCAGTTGGAGTTCTAGGCGCATTGCAGAGAATGTAGTTAGCGCAAGTTTTAACCAAAACCACACATTCGACCCAAATTTCAGACCAACCCCAGCAAGTGTAAACTCTAACTTTATTTACTTTACGCAAAATGTGACTGAAGAAGAGTTGCGCCAAAACCCAACGCAAAGGGGGCAATGGCTAAGGCGCGTACAAGTTGGACAAACTGGGTCTACGCGCATAGAAACACTTAAAGCGCCTATATATAATTTAACGCTAGAGTTATTTAAAGAAGACACGTTGTTTTTGACGCAGCGCGGTGGGCTAGAAGTTTTACAACTTGTAGCGCGTTGTGTGAACAGTACATCTACAATTGTTGCGAACCGCGCGTTTGACTGGATAGATGTTTTGCCGGGTTCTAGTTTTAATAACTTACCGCCGCAAAGTGCGGGGGAGAGTATAGTTGCGCAAAGGGCTATAGTTAATTATGTTATAGCGGGTGTTGGAAGCAATGTATATAAGATTGATTTAGACAGAAATGGTCTAGGGCAAGTAACACCCGTGTTTGTAGGCAACATAGCAGGCTCGCCCGGTGGCACGCTTGCTAGAATGGGTATAGGGTTCGATTCGTTTATGAGTGCATATTATATGTATTATGTATCGGCATCTATAGTAGAAGACTCTAATGTGTTTAGGCTACAGTTAAGGGCAAACGCAAGTTTAGAGTCGGTGTCTATATATAATATAAAGGCGTCTGCGCCACAAGGCTTTGGCTTTTTCAGAGACTTTATATTTGGTTTTGAAAACATTCTAACGCGCCAGTATAAGTTTATGATAAGGCTTAACACAACGCTAGAGTACTCGGGCAGACTTATAGGTAGAGAACACCCGGACGATGTTATAGAAACAGATGATGATTAGGTTTTAATTAATTATGAATTCAGAATTCAGAATTATGAATTGTTGTGGACATTAAAAGCGTTACGTTTGAACAGTCTGCTATGCGACTAAAGTTAATTCAGAATTGTTGAAATAGTTGAAAAAAATTAAAGCACCTTGCGAAAATAAGCAAGGTGCTTTTTTTGTTGTTTTGTGGAATTATCGCGAAGCGGGTGTAGCATTCGTGGGCGGAAGTATATGCATAAGAATTTCCTTGTGTAGCGTAGCGTAACAGAAATTCGTTGCATATACTTTCGTTGTTAATAGATTGTTAATTAAGAATTTACAAATCTTTACGTGGGCTTTACAGAATTTACTTGGGTTTTGGCATAGGGTAATATATAATAAAATGGACGGCGGGGTAATTCTGCGTAAATTTTTTTAAATAGCCCATAAAACTTTTGGCTAAACATTTAGGTGAGAGCCTTTGAGTTTGAGTTTTGGGCTAGAGTTAGAAGTGAGTAAAAATTATGAACACAGTAAAAAGAAACACATTTTTTATTAGGGCGCTAACTTTGCTAGGGCTTGTTGCTATAGCGAGTTTGTCGCTTTTTTGGTCTGTTGTTAATGTTAGGGCAGTTGAGACTTTTAGACCAGTTAGTGAGAGAGCAAGGCTTAACTTGGGGGTTATTGCAGACCCGCATTATTTTCCGCTATCTAATATAGACTATTGGATGAGCGAGGCTTACATAGACTATATTGCGCGCGACCCTAAAATGCTTGCAGAGAGCGGCGCGGCTTTTGCTAGGGCGCTAGAGCAGGCTTGGGCTGGTAACGTGATGTCTGGTCGTGAGTTTGTTAGGGGCGCGGATATTATTGTTATACCGGGTGATATTACGCTTGAGGGTGAGTATACGGGGCATTGGTCTATTGCGAATAGGGCGCGTGCCTTTATAGATTGGGCGTATGAAGAGACGTTTAACCCGCTAAGCCGACATTACGGCAGAGAGCGTCCGCAAGTATGGTTTCAGGTGGGCAACCACGATATGTATAACGAGTTGGCTTTTGATATGTCTAGCGGACAGCGCGTAAGGGTAGAGAGTGTAACGCAGGGCGATATTAGGAACATATACACAGGGCTTGGGTTTAATATGCAGGCCTTTTATGCCGAGCGCTACGCCAGATATAGCGCAGAGTTAGCGGAACTTAGGGCTAGTGGTGAGCCTAATGTTGCAAGCAGGATAAGCAGACTAGAGCGCGCTTTGCCACTTTACGCAGACCGCGCAAATACGGCAACCAACTATTTTGCACCCGGCTTTTGTTACGACCACCAAAGATACAGACAAGGCGGCGGGCTGTCTTACAGCAGGGCGGTTGGTCCTAGAAGGGCAGACGGCGGGCATTACTTTAGGCTGATTGCGCTTGATAGTTCTAGAAACACGTGGGATGCAATCCCAAACCCGTGGGACCCAAACAGACCCGCACCGCTTTTAAATATGCATAACCCGTGGAATACGGGGCGCGACTTTAGCGGTAATGGCTATGAGACGGGCGGTAAACTTTGCACGTATTTAATTGCGTGGGCGGTAAGTGAGACGCTTGCTGCTAGGGCTAGGGGCGAGACTGTTATAGGGCTTGCACACCACAACATAGCATACCATATAGATAATCATCAGCGCTATTTCGGTGGCTTTATAATAGAAAACTGGGAGTATGCGCTAGATGTTTTGGCAGACGCTGGAATGGCGTACTTTATTAGTGGGCATATGCACGCGAACAGTATTACATACGCGCGCTCTTTCGCGGGTCATAAGTTGATAGATATTATGACAGCCTCGCCAATATCTTACCCGGGCGGTGCTAGAATTATAACGTTTGAGTCGGGCGAGTTTGTAAACATTTTGGGAGAGGACGCCTCGCGCGCAACGCGCATTTCTTCTACGGCAATACAACTATACAACGTGTATTTTGTTTATTACGATGCAAACGGGGTCAGACAAAGCCAACTAATTTACAACTGGGCAGAAAGGGTTAGGGTAACGCTTTACACAGAGATTGCACAGCGTATGGCAGTAGCAATACTAGGCGATATGGTTGGCGAGATTTTTGAGGCGGGCGGAATTAGAGATTTTGTAAGGTATTTAGAGTTAGACTTTTTAGATGGGCTTGTTGGCGGTAGTGGCGATAGTGGAATGGGCAGTATAGATGATATTGTTATGGATATGGTGGCAGAGGCTTTGTATGTTCCGCTAACTATGAACCTAGGCGGAATGTTAGGTAGCGTAGAGATTGTGTTTAACACACAGCACCAGCATATCAGAATGCATTCTACAGGAAGCCTTTTGGGTATAGGTGGCGTTTTGGGCGCAACTTATATATCTAGGGCGCAGATTTTAGCCATAGTGGACGATATACTAACGCAGTTAGAAAACAGATACTTACGTAACGGGCGCATTTTGGATATTGTAGAAAACCTTGTTACAGACTTAATAAATTTTCCGGTTTACAGACCGGGTACGGCGTACGAGCGCACTTTTGAAGACTTAGTGCTTGGCGCGTATCTAGCCTTTTTGCAAGGGGATAGAACCACGCCGGAATGGGCAGAAGTTGTACTGCTTCAGTTTGAAAGGGGCTTAATTATAGATGCGTTTTTGCTTCACGCGATAGACTTAATTAAAGATGTGCTGGATAGTATTTTAAGAGACCTTTACGTTGGGCATCATATAAACTCTATTTTTACGGGGCTTTGGGGTACTGCTGTTGGTGGCGTGCTAGGTAACGACCGCTCTATTGGCGGGTTGTTGGACGCATTCGGTTTTAACCCGCTAGATATGATAGACGACTTACTAATTGACAGGTACTTAACATCTTCTTACACAAATAGTTTAGGGCAGACTGCTAGCAAACTTATAAGGGGCTTTTTTAACAACAGAGGGCTAGATAACGGCACAATTGGCGAGACACTAGTTTTTTATAATAGGTATGAAGTGCTTCCGCAAGATGCAACCATTGGTAATGGGCGTATACCCTCGCAAATAAATGTGGTGGTTACAAGTTGTTTAGATACGCGTAACTTCTCGTGGACTACGGGTGTGCAAGTAGATACGGGCTATATAGTGTTTAGCATAGGCGGGGCGGGCTTTAGAGAGGCTTACGCGCAAAGGCTACAAGCGCACAGCCGCCTTTACACATACTACGCACCAATAATAGATATAGGCTTTTTTGCAACCTTTAGAGAGATTCAGCGCCACCGACACACAGTGTCACTTTGCTTTATTACAAGCCACGTAGACTATGGGCAGATGGTTTTCTTTAAAGTTGGTACGGGCGAGTATTGGAGCGAGTTGTTTGTTATTGCAAGGCGCAAAGACCCAGAGACTACAGACTATTTCTCGTTTTTAATAACGGCAGACCCACAAGGTATGATTCGCTCTGACTTTTTAGTGTTTAACAACACATTCAGGGTTGGTGCGGCGCTAAACCCAGATATACTATTCCACCTAACGCTTGGCGACTTTGTAGAGTTAGGTCAAAACAACAATCAATGGACTTATCTTTTTGACGAGGGCAGAGACTTATGGGCTACAATTCCGCTTATACCAGTTTCGGGTAACCACGAAGTAGCGCCGGGAGACCTTAACGCATTTGATAGAAACTTTAACCTAAACGGCTTAAACGGCGGGCTTACTGACGATGGTGCATTCTTTTATATGACTCACCAAAATATGCGACTTATAGTATTAGACACAAACGACTTAAACTCTAACTTACAACTAAACCAGACACAATTAAATTGGCTTATACAAACGCTTTCTAATGCGACAGAAGAGTTTGTAATTGTTGCAAAGCACAAGTCGGTTGTTAGCGGTGGCTTTAGAATAACCGATAGGGTAACGCAAAGGCTTAATGCGCAACTTGTGCCTATATTTAACGAGTTTGGCGTAGACTTGGTTTTAGCGGCGCACGACCATCTTCACTTCCGCTCTCACTCTATGGTTGGTAACACAATAGAGACTGTTGCTACAGAAGCGGTTATGTTTAGGGGGCTGACTTACGAAGCACTTTCTAGCCCTAATGGTGTCACTTACATAACAAGCTCTACCGGCGGGGTTAAGTTTTATCAGACAAGTGAGTTGGGCTATGCAAACGCGGCAATAAATGTTCAGCCGGGGCTTCCAACGTTTAACACAATTTCTATAAGAGGCTCGCAACTATTTTTTAACACGTACACAGTAGATGCTGTTACGGGGGACGTTAATATGCTAGATATGTTTGCTATAACAAAGCAGGTTGCGGGAAGTTCAACCGACGAGTTTGCTAATGTGGCGGCAGTTATAGCGCAAATAGAGGCGCTTCCGCGTAATATCTCGGAAGGCACGTGGAATACAAGCACAAACAGATACGACATTAACAACGCTTTGTTCAGCACAAGAAGGGCTGCTGTTCAAAGCGCAAGGGTGTCTTACAATGCGCTGAGCGCAGAAGAGCGTCGCTTTGTAGAAAACAGAGATATACTAATACATCTAGAAAATTACATAGCAATGCTTACAACTGTACACGGCAGAACTACTGTAAACGTTAACAGCAGAAACGCTTTAAGAGACGCTATACAAAACGTAAACGTGGGGACGATTGTTGTTACGGGCAACACTAGCGCTTTTGGTGGCGGCTTTGCGGGTATAGGGGTAACGTACGACCACCACCATATAGGGCGCGACTTGGTTATTAGGGGTAATGCGACAAATAGATATATAAGGCTTGGCACGTTCCACGTTGGGCGCGCTGGAAATGTGAATGCGAGTAGCACGACCGCGTCCCCCGCAAGAGCGATGTTTAGCAACATTTTTATAGATGGCAACAGAACATCGGGTTCTTTAATATCAGGCGTGACACCTATTAGGGTTCACGATAATTCGACCGCAATTATAAACGGCGCAGCAACAAGGGTCGAGACATCTAACGGCACGGGAACAACGCCAACTGCTGTTGCTATAGATGTTCACGGGGCTAACGCAAGCCTTGTTGTAAATAACTCTAACAGAATAGTAGGACCATTTGGCGGGGTTAGGGTAAGAAACGCAAGCGCTAGCGCAACAATTTTTGGCGGAACAATTTATGGCAGGGACAGAGACGAGGGGACGGCGATAGATGTTGCTGCGGGTACGCTTAACTTCCACGGCGGTACGTTCGGGCTTTTGCCGGCGGTTCAAGTTGCGGGTATTGGAAATACGCCGAATGGGCGCGCGATATGGGCTAGGGGTAACTCTACAGTTAATTTCACGGGCGGAAGCGTGCCGGCACTATCGGGCAATGGTATTGCGCCGGTTCAGTTAGATGGCGCAAATGCTAGAATGTATATAACGGGCGGTACGTTTAATAGTGGCTCTCAAAATAGGGCAATACAGGTGTCGGGCGGGGCTAGTCTGCACATTAACCCACGCGCGCAAGGGGCGGTTACAATTGCTGGTCAGCAACCATTTTTAAGCAACGTAAGCGTACTAGCAAGCCCATACATCTACAGTTTTGCAAGCGGGGTTAATTTAGGCAACATAAGCACGATAAGAGACGGGTTTTTTACTGTGCCACACAGACCACTTAGTTTTGCAAACCAAGCAAGCCTTGGTGCCAGTATGCTTGGTGGCACTACGCTTAACGCGCAAAACGGTAGGTTTAATACAGTAGATTTGCCGCTTGGCGAGAGTTATGTTATGGGGCGCATTAACGCGCTTAACAATATGGCTAGTGGCGCAAGCGGGGTTATAGCGGGCGTGTGGCATAATGGCAATGCGGGCAACAGAGTATTTTTATACAGCAATGTATCTTTCGCGCAAAACTTTGGGGTAGAGCAGGTTTATTTGTGGGGCGCGACTACGGGGGATAGAAACATAGTGCTACGCTATGGGCAAAGCCACAACCTTATTGCGCTGACTGGTCCGGACAACGCTTTTAGAAACGCAATTAATTGGAGTTTTCACCAAGGTGTGCAAAACGATGTTGCTACAATAACGCAAACTCACGATGCGCGTGCAACAGTTACAGCGGGTAGCCGCACGGGCAGACTAACAGTAAACGCGGGCGCTAGGTACTTCCCGGGTATCTCTAACAATAGGTTTACAACAGCAATTTATGTTATCAACCCGCACATTATAAGAAGTGATGGGCAAGATGGTCACACGCTTGGTCATAACGGATGTAGTGTAGCGCTTCAACTTAGGGGTCTGCCGGGTATGTATGGCTATGCGGGCGATGTTGCGCCGGGCAGGTTCACGTGGGCTTGGAGAAGTTCTAACGAGGGCATACTAAGCGTGTGCGCGCAAACGGGGCAAATAACAACAAACGGGCTAGGCAGGGCAAACGCAATAGCAGATATATATCTAGATGGCTTACCAACGGGGCTAAGTGAGAGCAAAGAGATTATTGTTAGAAGTAGTGATGTTGTGGTAGCAGATGTGTCTTTTGGCTATGGCATTCTAAGCCACACACCGCTTTTGCAAACGGGCGATACGTGGGTGAAGTCGGTAAATGTTTGCTCAAGCGTATACAGTATTCCGGTAATTATTTTTGGCTCGCACACTATTAGCAAGGTATACGGGCAAACTCAAGTGGGCGCGTATTCTGTAGCGCTACAACTGGTGTACGGCTTAAACACATTTAAATTCACACTAACTTCTGATAGCGGGCTAGTAAGCAACACACTTATTTTAAACATAAACGTGATAACAGCACCTGATTACGATTACGACTACGATTACGACTACGACTACGACTATGACAAGCGTGAACCCGATTGTGACTATTACTATTACGACTATGACAAGCGTGAACCCGATTGCGATTATTACTACTACTGCGACTACGATAAGCGCGAGCCGGATTGTGACTATAAAAATGGCACACCAGATTACGACTACGATAAGCGCGACCCAGACTGTGATTATTACTACTACTGCGACTGCGATAAGCGCGACCCAGACTGTGACTACAAAAATGGTAGCCCAGACTGCGACTACGACAAGTGCGACCCGGATTGTGATTATTACGATTATGACAAGCGTGAACCAGACTGCGACTACGATAACGCCGGTGGCGACAAAGATACCGACATAGACAACGATAAATGTAGCGACACCGATAACTGTACTGACAATGACAAAGATACCGATACAGATACGGATAAGGATACGGATATAGACACGGACAACGACATCGGTAATGACACAGACAAAGATACCGATACCGACAATGACACAGACACAGATAAAGATACCGATAACGATTATGATAGCGGTAGCGACAATGGGAATAACGGAAGTGTGTACAACGGCTCTGAGAACGGCAACGGCAACGGATATTCAAACGGCTTGTCGGGCGGTGCAGTTGCTGGAATAGTTGCTGGTGGTGTAGCACTAACGGGGGTAGGTGGTGCTGGTGCGTGGCTAATATTCCGCCGCAGACCAGAAGACGAGGTTATGTAAATATAAAAAGTGAAGAGCAAAAATGCTCTTCACTTTTTTGTTATTGAACACTTAACATTGAACACTGAACAATGGTTAAGCGCATTAATACAATAACTTTTGAACAGTCTAGCAATATGCACCTATACGCAATTTGCAAATAAAATCTTGCCCGCGCTAGCGGTTGTAGCCATTATTCAATATTCATTGTTCATTATTCATTCAAACCTTTCAATATTCTATTGAAAGGTTTGCTATTTAGGTTCTGATAGCGGTAGGCTGTTAGTTTTGCCTACTAGATAGTCTATTGTAACACCGAAATAGTCGGCTACAATTTTTAGTTTTTCGGTGCAAGGCTCGCCTCTGCCCGCTTCCCAATGAGAAATTGTAGACCTGCTCTCTTTAAGGTCGTCTGCTACTTTTTGTTGGACAAGCCCACGCTCTATACGTAATTCTCTAAATCTTTCTTTAAAAGTCATATGTGTTACTTATATTGAACACTTAACATTGAACACTGAACAATGGTTAAGCGCATTAACACAATAACTTTTGAACAGTCTGCAATATGCACCTATACGCAATTTGCAAACAAAACCTTGCCCGCGCTAGCGGTTGTAGCCATTATTCAATATTCATTGTTCAATATTCATTTGAACCTATTGCAAAACTGGTTTTGCAATAGGTTCATTTAGGTTCTGACAGCGGTAGGCTGTTAGTTTTGCCTACTAAATAGTCTAGCGTTACATCAAAAAGGTCTGACAATATTACCAGTAGTTGTATGCTGGGTTGGCTTCTGCCCGCTTCCCAATGCCTTATTGTTGTGTCTGTTACGCTTAATTTTTCTGCAAGTTTTGCTTGTGTAAGCCCGCTGTCTAGGCGTAGTTCTCTTAATCTTTCTTTAAAGTGCATATACTTATTATATAACACTTGCGTCAAATTTTGACCATTACCGACAAAATTTTTACGGATAGCGTAAAACGCTTGACTTCCGTCAAAAATTGACGTAAAATGTAGGTATAAGGTTTGTGTGGCGAATGCAAGTAAAATCCGTATTATAATTAAATTTGCTTTATTCCTTAAGTGTTCTAAGTTGTGGTGATACGCGAGCGCGCAGATATATAAAATTTTTTAGCCTTGTGATTACGCGCGCAACTATAAAAGCCGAACACTACCTGAAAACTGCGGAAGCACTTAGATAAAAAATTTATATATCAAGTGCTATTCAACAGTAACAGACTTTGCTAAGTTTCTTGGTTTGTCTGCGTCTAGGTTTAGTAGGCGCGCTGTAAAGTAAGATACAAACTGTAGGGGAATAACGCTAACAAGTGGCGTTAGGGCTGATATTACGTTTGTAGACGCGTCCATTAGTGGCAAGTCTATTTTATAGTCGTAGCAAGCGGCAGATAAATCGTGGTTTGTTAAAGCCAAAACTTTAGCGCCGCGTGCTTTAACTTCGTAAAGCGCATTCTGCATTTTGTCGCGCAAGGCGTTATTTGTTAAAAACGCCACCACCAAATAATCTTTTTCTATAAGCGCTATATGCCCGTGCTTAAGTTCACCCGCCGGATAGGCCTGACAATGTATGTAAGTAATTTCTTTAACCTTTAAACTAGCCTCAACCGCCGTTGCATAGTCTTGCCCGCGCCCCAAAAACATAATGGCTTTTTGCCCCGCAAACAATTCACTTATTTGTTTAAACTCGGCTTCGCGCTCTATAACTTCGCGCGCAAGAGAAGGCAACTCTAGCATTTTGTTCTCTAACTCTTTTATAGTGCTACGCGCCTGTTGCTGCACCTGCCCTTTACCACCCAACTTTTTGCCCATATAAATTGCTAAGCCGTAAAGGGCAACCAGTTGCGCGTTATAAGCCTTTGTGCTTGCAACCGCAACCTCAACGCCCGCCTTTGTATGTATAACGTACTCGGCAAGCCCCGCAATAGTAGACATCTTTCTGTTTACAATTGCAAACGTTAAACACCCGCGCTCTTTCGCAAGAGATAGCGCCGCAAGCGTGTCGGCTGTCTCACCGCTTTGAGAAATTGCTATACAAAGCGTACTGCTATCTATTAAGGGGTTTGCGTATCTAAACTCTGAAGCAATTTCTACGCGTGTGGGCAAACCCGTTAGAGACTCGAATATCGGCTTTGCTAAAAGCCCCGCGTTGTATGCCGTTCCGCAAGCAACCATAACCACGCTCGTAATATTTTTAAACTTGGCTTTTGGCAGTTTTGCAAAGCAAGTATGCACACTTTTAAGCGTGTCGTGCATCGCCTTAGGGATTTCTCTAATCTCTTTTAGCATATAACTTTGCGTGTTTGTTAAGCAGGGTATGCCCTCGCTCTCATCATACACTATAGACTTTTTCGCAACCGCCTGCCCGCTAAAGTTGTAAAACTGAATTTTATCGTTCCACACAAACGCAATCTCATTATCTTGCATTACAAACATAGTGGGCGTGTGGTTTGCAATCGCGTCCGCGCACGAAGCCACATAACTAGAGCCGGGTTCAAACCCAATAACCAGCGGGCTTTGCTTTCTAACGCACACAAGTAAGTCGGGGAAGTCTGAGTTTAGTATGGTTAGGGCATATGCGCCCGATAGTTTAGACACAACGCTTAATATGGCGTCTTTGTAAGCGGAAAGAGAGATTGTTTGCGATATTGTTGTGGTGGAATTTGTTGGTGAAGTATTGCTGTTGTTTTTTTGCAACTCTAAACTAATTAAATGCGGCACAACTTCTGTATCAGTTTGGCTTTTAAATTCTATACCGCTTGCTTCAAGTTGTTGTTTAAGGCTTGCGTAATTTTCTATAATGCCATTATGCACAACGGCAATTTTACCCAAAAAGCAAGTGTGCGGGTGAGAGTTAGTGTTAGAAGGCTCGCCGTGCGTAGCCCAGCGCGTGTGTGCAATTCCAATATTAGATTGCAAACTTTTAGGTGTAATTTTTTCAACTTCTAAAACCCGACCCTTACGCTTAAAAATTATAAGTTCATTTTTAGTAGAGATATCATCAGTTTTATTGTTTTTTGCCACGCTATTTTTTGTAGGTTTGTTTTTTATAGGTGAATTAGTTTCGGGGTTGCTTTTTTCTAGCAAGCAAATGCCCGCGCTATCATAGCCCCTATATTCTAAACTTTTAAGCCCTTCAATAAGTATAGGCTTTGCATTTTTGTTACCAATATATCCAAATATACCACACATAAGTAAAACTCCGTATTAAATAAATAATTGAACAATGAACATTGAATATTGAACATTTGTTACACCGCTAGCGCGTGCAAAATTTATTTGAAAATTGCGTATAACTGCATATTGCAGACTGTTCAAAAGCTTTTGTGTTAATGTGCTTAACCATTGTTCAGTGTTCAATGTTCAGTGTTCAATGAAAAAGGTTCAATGAACAATGTTAAGTGTTAAATTTTTTATTGTGTTTGCTACAAGGGATACGCTCTCGTAGTTTTCGCCTTCTACAAAAATTCTTAGCATACTTTCCGTGCCACTTTTTCTTATAAGCACTCTGCATTTTTTGCCAAGTTTCTTTTTATAGTTTTCTACGCTTTGTGTAAACTGCGGGCAGTCTAAAATTTTAAAGCACTTAAGCGGTATGTTTATAGATATAACCGGTAGCAGTTTAAGCGACTTAAGCGTTGCATTAAATTTGCGTTTACTACGAGAGAGCATATTAGCAATGTAGGCGGCGGTGTACAAACCATCTCCGCAAAAAAGGTGTTCGCTTAAAATAATATGCCCAGAGTTCTCGCCGCCAAGCGCAAACCCATTTGCTCTCATTTCTTTTGCTATGTGAGTGTCGCCTATATCTGTTCTTATAAAGTGGCAACCAATTTTATGCAAAGCGTTTTCTAAACCCGAGTTAGATGTATGCGTGCCAACTACTGTACTTTGCGAAAGGCTACCTTTGGCTTTTAAATCGGTTGCTAGTAGGTATAAAATTTTATCACCGCAAAGCAAGTTGCCATCTGCTAAAACGCCTATAATTCTGTCGCCATCGCCATCAAAAGCAAAGCCAATATCAAGCCCTTGTTCCACAACAAGTTTTGCAAGGGCAGTCACGTTTGTAGAGCCGCACTTAACATTAATTTTTTTGCCATCGCCACTAGTATTAATCGCACTAACTCTAGCGCCTAAACTCTCAAAAAGTTTTTTTGCAAAGGGTGAAGTTGCCCCGTTAGCGCAATCTAGCCCGATTTTTAAAGTAGATAGGGGTAGGGGGGTGTCGGTTGCAGAAGCCTTACTAGAGCCAACCACTTTTTCATCTACAAACATCTCAAGTATATAATCTGCATACTCTTTAAATTGCTCTGGCTTAAACTCTAACTGCCCGCCTTGATGTAAACTTTGGGCGTTATCATCTGCGCACAACTGCTCTATAAGGGCGATTTGCTCAGCCGTAATTTTGTTGCCATCTAAATTAAAAACCTTAACGCCGTTATAGTTAGGCGGGTTGTGAGAGGCGGTTATAACAGCCCCAAAATCTACAGACATTGTTTTAGAAAGGTAAGCAACTACGGGCGTTGGCAAAACACCGCCCAAAATCGCTTTACCGCCAGCACTAGTTATGCCCGCAGCAAGTGAGAGAGAGAGCATATCTTTACTAACTCGCGTGTCCGTGCCAATCAAAACGGACGGGCTATAAACAATATTATAATAAGCGTCTATCTCACGCTTTTTAATATTCACTAACGCGCGCCCCAATTTATACATTAGGGTCGGGGTGATTTTCTCGCCAACAATTCCCCTAATTCCATCAGTACCAAACAGTTTAGGCGGGGGGGCTTGCTTAGTTTCAGTTTTTTGTACATTTTGCTTTTTTTGCGTTTCACTCATACATTTAACATATGTAGGGCGCACTATTTTGGTTACTTAGGTAAGCCTTGTTTAAAAACAAGGACACTTAAATAAATTTTGAAATCAAATTCTCTATAAAAGTTCTGCGTTGTGGTGAGACGCGGTGCGAAGGTGTGTGAAATTTCGGCATTGTGACTACGCCCGCAACTTGCAAAATATAAACCCTACCTACAAAACTGCGGAGGCACTCAGCAAGAAATTTCACACCCTGAGCGCAAACAAAGCAACAACGAAAAATTTTACACACTTCGCACCATTTTGAACGAAATACAAAAAACTATCATTTTTGTAAAAAATTACGCTAAAATGCTTGCCTTTTATTTTATTTTGTTATATAATGGAAGTATAAACTTGGGGAGTAGAAAAAGTGTATTAAACGCACTTTGTTCTAAAAACAAAAACGGAGGAAAACTTTTTATGAAAAAGTCAACTAACAAAAAGGTCAGGGTACTTATTGTTGAGGATGATATCCAAACACTTAACAGCATTATCGAATTTTTGTCTAATGACGAGCGGTTCGAGATTTGCGGACAAGCACAAAACGGAACGGAGGCTATAGCGCTTATAGACACAATAAATTTCGATGTTTGCTTGGTAGACATTGTTTTACCAGAGATAGACGGATACGGCGTGTTAGAGTATGCAAAAAAGGTGAAGCCAGAAGCGAAAGTTATAATGCTATCAGAACTAGGCGGCGACAGCCTTATAAACAAAGCGGAAGCAAAAGGGGCAGACTATTATATGCTTAAGCCTGTAGATTTAACTACGCTTGCAACGCGTATGCTAGAGGTGCATTCTCCAAAATCAATCACCGCGTATGAAAGAACCAGCGTACTACCAGACAGAAATACTTTCCCCAGAGAAAAAACGCTAGAAGAAAAAATTACAAACATATTTATAACAGTAGGCATACCGGCTCACATTAAGGGTTATAACTTTTTGCGTGAAGCAATTAAAATGGCAGTTAAAACTCCCGATGTCATAAACGCAATAACGCGGCGGCTCTACCCCACAATAGCAGAAAAGTACGACACATCCGCCTCAAAAGTAGAGCGCGCGATTCGCCACGCAATAGAAGTAGCGTGGAATAGGGGCAAGATAGAAAACATAAATCACATATTCGGTGTAAAAATATACAACCACAACGAAAAGCCAACAAATGGCGAGTTTATAGCGTTGGTAGCGGACCGTATGAACCTTGACGGCGCTAGTTAACAACGTTAAGTAAGTATGTGCTTCGTTATACTGCGTTGAGATTTACGTTTCGCTCAGTTGCGTACGTGTAGTACGCGCCTTCGCGAAGCCGCATCTCGCCTTGTCTAACTTGCACCTACTTACTTAACGGCTAGTCTAAACTATATTAGTGTTAAATGGGTTATACAATAAACTTAACGGCTAATCTAATACACATTAACAATGCCCGCGATGTTAAACTGTAAAAGGATACTCGCGTAACAAAGGAAGCATATGCTTTATTACAATAAGCACAGAGAGAGGTCTGTGCTTTTGGTTTTGTGGGTGCGAAAAAAAATTTAAAGTGGTTTCAATTTATAGACATTTATTTTTGTTTGTGGTATACTAGATGTTATGAGTACAGAAAACAGCATAATTAAAGAAGTAGATAATAATAGTTTATTAGATGCCGTTAAACTTTTGGCTAGTGGCGAAGTTGTTGCTTTTCCAACAGAGACTGTTTACGGGCTTGGCGCTAATGCGTACGATGCGTTGGCGGTTGCTAAGTTATACGATGTTAAGGGGCGCGGGTTCGACAAGCCTATAACGCTGATGTTGCACTCTGTAGCAGATATAGAAAAGTATGTGGTGGTAGACGAAGTAAATAAAGAGTTCGCTTATGACGAACTTAATAAAGGCAACACAATAGTTTTCAAACTAAAAGACAACAACCTAAAACACCTATCAAATGCAACAAGCGCAAAAATCACAACCCTTGGTATTAGAATTCCGCAAAATAAAGAAGCACTAGATTTATTAAAACTATCAGCGGGGGGGCTAGGGGCGCAAGAGGCAAAAGGGGCAGGGGCAACAAGTGGTGTGGCAAACAGCACAGCCGCGGGCTTTCCGCTTGCAGTAACAAGCGCAAACCTATCGGGAAGCGCGTCTAAATCTATCGCCGCCGATGTATACAAAGAAATTGGCGATAAAGTTCCGCTAATACTAAAGTCAGACATCTGTCGCGGAATAGCCAGCCGCGTAATAGATATATCAAGTGGCGAAATTTTAATAAGAAGATAAGTATTTAAGGTTTGCTACAATTCATAATTCTAAATTCATAATTAACAAAAAAGGAACGTGAGAAATCTCACGTTCTTTTTTGTTGGATTTTGGGGTAATATGGCACATTTGTTTTTCATAAACTATATGTATGCGAAGGTATGAAGACTATTATCAAAAAAATACTGCTTACAGAGATAATGCTGTTAAGGACACGATATTAAGGGCAGAGAGAGTGGGGGGCGGCTTAGGTGGCTCTGGTGGTTCTAATAGTAACCGCAGGTATGGCGGGTATAGTGGCTCAGGTGGCTATAATGGCTCAGGTAGTAACGGCGGTTCAGGTGGTAGTTATATAGTTTATAAAAGTGGGGACAGTTCGCGAAGCGATAATTATGCATACGTAGATAATTCTGCTAGGCACAAAACTTTTAAGCAAATTGTTATCCGCAGGCTTATAGTATTGGGCATTGTGGCTATTATGTTTTTTGGCTATCTAGAGTTATTCATATCCCCCGTTATACGAAGCGTAGCGGTGGCTCAGGTAGATAATCTTACTGTAAAGTCGTTAAACACAGCCGTTAGGGAAGAGATTAACAACGGCTATGGCTACAACGATTTTATAAACACTCTAACCGATAACACGGGGCGCATAACAATGTTGCAGGCGAATACTGCCGCTATAAATAGGTCGGTTTTGCGCATTGCGTATTCGGCGCAGTTAAGCATAGATAGTTTTGGGCGCGATGGGATAGAGCTGCCGCTTGGGGTTTTTACGGGGGTTGCGCTACTTGCGGGTTTTGGTCCAGACCTAAACATAAGGGTTAACACAGTTGGTCACGTGTATGTAAATTTTTACTCTAGTTTTGTGGGGCAAGGCATAAACCAAACGCGCCACAGAATTTACGTGCAACTAACAAGCACAGTATCTATAGTTGTTCCAACAATCACAAACGCAGTAAGAACCCAAGTACAAGTCTTGCTAACAGAAAGCATAATAGTTGGGGAAATTCCAGACTTTGTTTGGGGCGGCTTTTTAAATAATAATTGATGTGCGCTCAGCATATAAAATTTCTATCGGTTGTTTGCCTATGGCTGTCGACAAAACTTGTCAAAACTTGACAATGTTTTTAGGTGTAGGTGCTAGACATTTTTAGTTGTATTTGTTATGCTATAAGTGTATTGTTTTTAAGCAGATACAAATATAATTTATGTTAAAGCATTAGTCGAAACGGGGCAAGCAAACTAGGAATTATCGCGAAGCGGGTGTAGCGTTCGTTAACAAATCATATCATAAAAGAATTTCCTTGTGTAGCGTAGCGAAACAGAAATTCGTTATGATATGACTTTGTTCTGGTAATGGTTTAAAAGTGAGGCTTTTGTGCAAAATTTAGTTTTACCAAGTTGCGGTTACGAACTTTGCAATAATGAGATGCAGTATGTAGATGGTGGGATAAAGTTTTTTATACCCTTCCTTGCGCCATTGCTGTTTGCTGCTAATCCGAAAAAAGGAAAGCAGTTGTTAGATTTGGGGCGGCAAATTATGCCCACTATGCGCTCTTTAGGTCGTATTAACGAGAACACTATGAGGCGCACAGTAGATGCTATGTCTGATACAGTAGGCGGCAGACCAAACCACCTAAAGTTTGCCTACCAACACTACCTAGAACACCTAAGACAAATCGCCGAATCTCAAAAATAACCAAATATAATCTAACCGACATTTCAATTTAACCAACACTTCAAAAAAAGGCTAGCCAAAAATTCGCGCTAGCCTTTTTAAGTTTAGAGCGCTAAAAGAAAAAATCCCCCTTTGCCTATTTGCCCCTTTGTACCTTTGCCCGTTGGTTTGATAGGGGGATTTTGTTTTTGAGACGAAAAATGTTTGGGTGGATTGTGATTAAAACGGCTTGACAAATTGGGGAAAAAGGTTTATACTTGTTAGTGGAGGCTTTTTTAATGGATATGTTGCGAGATAAAATTGAAAAAATATTGGACGAAGTTAGGGCGGCTGTTTTGGCGTGTAGTGGGTCGGCGGCTATTTTAGATGTTCGGGTAAAGTATTTGGGCAAGGCGGGTGCTATTACTGAACTTAAGAAGGGGCTTAGAGATGTGGCTGCGGAAGAGCGCCCGGCTTTTGGTGCGCTGATTAATGATGCGGCGGGGGAGATTGAGAGCATAATAGAGAGCAAGCTTAGCGAGATTAAACTTAAAGAGTTGAATGCGCAGTTAGAAAGCGAAAAGATTGACACTAGCGTGCCGTCTTATTTTTTTGGCGGGCATAGTGGCGGATATGGTGGAACGGGGCAAGTTGGCAAGGCAGATAAGACTAATAGTGGGGTAGTGTCTAGCGGTGTTGCTAGTTTACCTTTAGGCTCGTACCACCCGCTAACGCTTGTTAGGGAAAAAATGGTTGATATATTTTTGCGACTGGGTTTTGAAGTGAAGGACGGACCTGAGATTGAGACAGACTATTATTGCTTTGAGGCTTTGAACATACCAAAAGACCACCCGGCGCGCGATATGCAAGACACATTTTATATACAAAGCAAAAGCAAAGAGAAGTTGGTTTTGCGAACTCACACGTCCAGCGTGCAGATTAGAACAATGCTTAGTGAGAAGCCACCGCTTAAAATTGTTGTACCCGGCAAGGTTTACAGGGCAGACCACAGCGCAAGGCACTCGCCGATGTTTTCTCAGCTAGAGGGGCTTGTTGTGGACAAAAATGTTAACTTGCAAGACTTACTTGGGGTTTTAAGTTTGTTTGCGAAAGAGTTGTTTGGCGCTGATACAAAAATCAGATTCAGACCATCTTTTTTTCCGTATACAGAGCCATCTGTAGAAGTTGATATGGTTTGTATATTTTGCGCCGAGGGCAGTAGGTGTTTGGTTTGTCAGAACTCGGGATATATAGAAATTTTAGGTGCGGGGCTTGTTCACCCAAAAGTTTTGGCTAATTGCGGGATAGACTCTAAAGTTTACAGCGGGCTTGCTTTTGGTGTTGGGCTAGAGCGCGTGGCTATGCTTTTATACGGCATACCAGATATAAGAATGTTGTTTGAGAATGATGTTAGGCTTTTAAGACAATTTGTTTAAGAGTTGGCTTAAAAAAAATTGCCTAGAATAAATTTGCCTAGAAAAATTTTAGCGGTGTAAAAATTTAGCGGTGTAGTAATTGCTTAGGAGAAAAATATGAGAGTACCAGTTTCTTGGTTAAAAGAGTATGTAAAAACAAATTTGACTGCCGAGGCTATTGCTGAGCGGCTTACTAGTGTTGGGCTTGAAGTAGACGGCGTAGAATACGCGGGCGGGCAAATCGGCGGTATAGTTGTTGGTAAAATAGAGAGCGTACAAAAGCACAAAGATGCAGACAAATTATTAGTTTGTATGCTTAATGTTGGGTGTAAAGACAATTTAGTGCAAATTGTTACGGGCGCTAAGAATGTTAGCGTTGGCGACTTGGTTCCTGTTGCGCTGGATAGTGCGACCATTGCAAACGGCAAGCAGATTTTTGCGGGCGAGATTAGGGGTGCAAAGTCTTACGGAATGCTTTGCTCGGGGGACGAGTTAGGCATTACAGAGTGCGATTATTTAGGTGCGGGGGCTGATGGCATACTAATATTAAATAGTGCAAACATACCAAAAGCAGATTTAAGCAAGCATTTAAAAGTGGGCGAGTGCATACTAAAAGTTTTGGGGCGCGATGAGTATGTTTTAGATGTATCTGTACTTGCTAATAGACCAGACTGCCAAAGTGTTTTTGGTGTTGCGCGCGAAGTGTCTGCCGCGACTAACTCTAAACTTAAAGAGTTAGATGTTAGTTTTGCTACTGACAAAAGCCTTAGGGTAGCACAAAAAATTATAAACGAGTGCCTTACAGACTGTTCTTCTTACACGGCGCATTTTGTAGACAACATAAGTGTTGGAAATTCGCCAAAATGGTTAAAGCACCACTTAAAAAACGTTGGGGTTAACAGCATAAATAACATAGTAGATATATCTAACTATGTGCTTTTTGAAGTTGGTCAGCCACTACATATGTTTGATGCCGACAAAATTGATGGCGCTATAACAGTTAGGCGCGCGCGAGAGGGCGAGAAGTTTGTTGGGCTTGGCGGGGATACGGGCGTTAAGTTAACATTATCTAAAGAAGACATAGTTATTGCGGACGACAAAAAAATTCTAGCGCTTGCTGGTATACTAGGCGGGCTATGCTCGTCTGTTAGCGCGACCACAACGCGCGTTGTTATAGAGGCGGCAAACTTTAGCAAAGCGCTTGTAAGAAAAACATCTAGGCGCTTAGGCTTATCAACGGACAGTAGCCGCCGCTTTGAAAAGGGCGTAGACAACACAAGCGTAGAAATCGGCTTGAACAGAGCGCTACATTTACTGCAAAAAATAAGCCCGGGCGCAAAAATTTCTGCCGCGCGCACGCAAGTGGCTACAAAGCCCAAAAAAGCAAGTTTGGTTTACGCGCTTGCAGATATAGAAAAGAAGTTGGGCATTTCTATAAAGGCAGATACGCAGATTAAAATATTGAACTCGCTTGGCTTTGGTGCAAACATAACAAGTTGTAAAACAAAAATCAATTGTATAATTCCGCACTACAGACAAGATATAGAAACTTACGAGGATATAACAGAAGAGATTATAAGAATTTACGGCTTTGAAAAATTAGTGCCGACCTTGCTTGCTAACTCGTGCATCTCACTTGGTAAAAATTTACCGGCAAACAACAAAATGGCTGAATTGAAAGTGAAGTTAATTGCAAAAGGCTTTTTAGAGACAATCACATATTCGTTTATATCTGAAAAAGATTTAGCAAATTTGGGTATGTCTGCCGACTTTATAAACAACAACACTATACATTTGCAAAATCCGCTTACGGAAGAATTTCAGGTTATGAGACCAACCCTTTTAGCCTCTCTTTTAAAAGTTGTTGCATCTAACTTATCTAAGCGCAATTTAAGCGCTAGGCTTTTTGAAGTGGGTAAGACTTATTTGCCTAGTAAGGCGAGTGGTGAAAAAGTGGCGAGCCAAAAAACCAAAGGACAATTTGAACTACCCACAGAAAACAAAAAACTTATATTTTTAGAGTATGGCGCGGGGGCAGACTTTTTCTCTGTTAAGTCTGTGCTGGATACTATTAGTGATGTTTTTGGGGTGAGATATAAGGTGGTAGATAATGTAAATACTGCAGAGAACTCTTATTTTCACCCATATCAGAGTGCTTCTATAGTGTTGGATTGTGCTAGTAATAAGGATAGCGCCAGTAAGAAAGATTGTGATAGAAATAAAGATAGCGTTAGTAGTAAAGACAGGGCGACTAACAAACCAACGTCACTTGGCACTATAGGCACAATTCACCCAAGCACTTTACAAAACTTTGGCATAAACGTACGCGTTGTAGTGTGTGAGATTTGCTTAGATACGCTGTTTGCTAGTGCAAATAAGGCGGTAGCATTCAGCCCGATATCAAAATACCCAAGCGTGCAACGCGACTTAAGTTTTATTTTAAAAGACACGATAAGGGCGGGCGATGTTATAGATTTGCTAGAGCAAATAAAAACAGAAAAATATAACAACATTTTGCAAGATATAACTTTGCAAGATATTTACAAGGGCGAGCAAATAAAAGAAGGGCATAAAAGTTTTATGTTTAACTTCACGTTTAACAGTTTACAGCGCACGCTAAAGGACGCAGAAATTAACGAAGCGATGGGTGTGGTTGCAGATAGTTTGGTTAAAACCTATAACGTAGAAATTCGAGACGCTTGATGTATGGTTTAGCCGACCGCCTTTGGCGGTGTAATTAGCAATAAATGGGGCGAGACAAATTATGGATATTACAAAACAATTAGAGTTTGATGTTGTACTACAAAAGGTTGCAGATTTTTGTTACACATCGTCTGGTAAAAATGGCATTTTGGAGATTAAACCGAATGCCAGTTTTTCTGTTGCAAAAGGCTTGCTAGAGTATACATCAGAGGCACACAGGCTTTTAAATGTTAATTTGGTAAACCCGCTAGACACTCTAGATGATGTAGCCGTGGTGCTACAAAAACTTAGCGTTAAACAGCGCTTAAGCATTTCAGAAATTTTAGGGGCGGCTAGGCTGTTGGCGGTGTCTGCAAAAGCAAAGCAGGCTATTGTTGGTGGGGGCATCTCAAGCAAAGTACCACTACTATCAAAACTTGTAGAAAACATTGCAATCTATAAAGATATAGAGACACAAATAGATAACACCATACTTGATGAAAACACGCTTAAAGACACAGCCTCAGCTTTACTCTCAAAACTTAGAAAAGACATTAAAGCCACGCAAAACAAAGTTAAAGAAAAGTTGCAACAAATTGTTAAGTCTAACGCCAAATTTTTGCAAGACCAACTTGTTACTTTGCGTGGGGATAGGTTTGTTATACCCGTAAAGGTAGAGCATAAAAGGGAAGTGCAAGGGCTTGTACACGACACTTCAAGCGGCGGCGCTACGCTTTTTGTAGAGCCACTAGCAGTAGTAGAACTTAACAACGAAATTAAAACACTTGCCGCGCTAGAGGCGCAAGAGTGCGAGCGCATTTTAGCAGAGTTGTCTACCGCACTCTCAAACATTGTAGACTGCTTAAAGCAAAACGAAAAAATAATTGTGCGCTTAGATATAATTTTTGCTAAGGCGCACTATGCAAATGCAACAAAGGCAAGCGCGCCACGCCTAAACGACAAGGGTATAATAAACTTGAAAAGCGCAAGACACCCCCTACTAGATGTTGCGCGCGTTGTGCCAATAGATATATCTATTTTGCCGGGCGCAGACATATTAGTTATTACAGGACCAAACACAGGCGGTAAAACTGTTGCGCTTAAAACAGTAGGGCTTTTGTGTTTAATGGCAAGTGTGGGTATGTTTATCCCGTGTTACGATGAGAGCGAGACGGCAGTATTTGACGCGGTGTATGCGGATATTGGTGATGCTCAGAGTATAGAGTATAACCTATCTACTTTCTCATCGCATATGAGCAACATAGTAAGAATTTTGGCAAGCACGGATAGTACGGCAAGCCAAACCAACAAAAATAAAGGTAGTAAAGGTGGTAAAGATAGTAAAGCACAAAGCGGTAAAGCGCTAATACTGCTAGATGAGTTAGGTTCTGGCACGTCCCCTTACGAGGGGGCGGCGCTTGCTGTTGCAATAACCAAACATCTTTTAAGCACCAACTGCAAAGCGATAATAACTTCTCACTACACAGAGATGAAAGAATTCTCGCTTCAAACCCCGCGCATAGAAAAAGCGGCTATGGAATTTTGCCCCAAAACTTTTTTGCCAACCTACAGACTAGTTATGGGGCAAGCGGGCAGTTCTAACGCGCTAGAAATCTCTAAAAACCTAGGGCTTTCAACCGCAATTATAGACACAGCAAAGGGCTTACTTAATAGCGAAAGGGTTAAGTTAGATAAAATTATAGCCGCCGCTCAAAGCGCAGAATTTAAAGCAAACAAAGCAAGGCAAGAGGCGGAAAGTCTGAGGGCAGACCTAGCAAAAAGCCTAGCACAAACAAAGGCTCAGCATACAAAACTATTAGAGAGCGAGCAAAAACTTTTAGCCACAGCAAAAACCGAAGCAAAGCGCATAAAGCAAGATGCAGCCCAGCAAGCCACAGACATCATAAAAGAAGTATCAGCCCTTACAAAAAGCCATAATGCCAAAGATATTTTCAAAGCGCGAGAGATTAAAAACCAACTGCTTAAAGAGAGCATAGAGGTTTACGAACCGCCGACTTTGGATATGGCAGATTATACAGAGAGTAAAATTTACGCGGCGGGAGACACAGTTTACGTAAAAAGCCTACAAGCAGTTGGGCAAGTTATAAGTGCAAGTGGCAAGCAAGTTGTGGTGTCTGTTAATAATATGCAAATGCGCTTTAAGGTGGGGGACTTGCTAAAGCGTAAGGCAAATGTGGCGGGGGCGGGGGCTTCTACTTCAAGGGCTTCAAGTAATAATTCAAACCTTAACGCTTCAAGCGCTAAAAAAGCCAACAGTAATTTAAAAGCGCCCGCTAAAAATAGAGTTGCAGGGGAAGTAGATGAAATAGACATAAACGCAAAAGACTTAAACATTCAAGCCGAGTTAAACTTACTAGGCTACAGCGTGTTAGATGCGCAAATAGAGTTTGACAGTTTTTTAAGAGAGTGCGATTTGGCGGGTCATAAACTTATCAGAATTATTCACGGAACAGGCACGGGCGCGCTTAGAAAAGGGCTTACAGACTACTTTAAAAGATACAAGCGCATTAAAGAATTTCGCCTAGGCAGAATATACGAGGGCGATACCGGCGCAACCATTATTGTTTTGCGCTAATTCTCAGTAAGTAAGTGCTAATTTTAAAGCCGAAAAACCCTTGTTGTTGGTACTAACAGTCACATTATTTAAAAAACTAGTAGGCGCAATTTTCGCGTTCATAAAAAATTAACAACTAATTAACAGAATTAAATTATTTTCAACAGTTTATTAACAATGTTAACAGAATATCCATTAAAAATTCATAAATCGTGTGTGAAACACTTGCAATATTTTGCAATATGTGCTATAATATGTATATAAAGTTATAAATTTTGAAAAACTTTGAAATTTTTCTAAGTTAAAACCAAAACCAAAAACAAAATACATACTATAAAGTTTTGCATTATACACATTGTAAAAATAATGCAAAAAAGGGAGCAAATTATGTCAGTTAAAATTTTAGCAGTAGACGACGATTTAAACATCTGTCAACTAATAAACCTTTACTTAACAAAAGAGGGGTACTTAGTTGATATTGCAAACGATGGTGAAGAGGCTCTTGCAAAAATTGCAGAAACCACTTACGATGTTATTCTTTTAGATGTGATGATGCCGAATATGGACGGGCTAGAGACACTTAAAAATATAAGAGAGCAAAAAATTAAAACGCCGGTAATTTTCTTAACGGCAAAGGGCGAGGCTATAGACAGAATTACGGGGCTAGACTTAGGCGCAGACGACTATATTACAAAGCCACCAGAATGGCAAGAAGTAATCTCGCGCGTAAAAGCAATATTACGCCGCTTAGCGTCCGACGAAGAAAAGCGCGTAGTTATAGCAAACTTAGATGTGTGTATTTCTAGTTACATCGTAAAAGTAGATGGCGTGCCACTAGAGATGACACCAAAAGAAATAGACCTTTTATTTTTCTTAGCAACAAACCCACACAAAGTTTTTACAAGAGAACAACTTCTTAATACTGTTTGGGGTAAAGACAACAAAGATGTATCAAAGTCTGATGTAAGAACAATAGATGTTCACGTAAAGCGTATACGCGAAAAACTAGGCGAAAACCACACGTGGAAACTAGCAACAGTTTGGAGCGTAGGCTATAAGTTTGTAATAAACCCAAGTTAATAAAATCAAATTACAAATAGCAAATTACAATGTACAAATGTTAAGCCCATAATATATTTAGCGTTTGAGCAGCTAGAATAGGCTTTACGTATTATATTTAAAATCTTAAAATTCGCCTATCAAGCCGTTCAAAAGTTTATGCTTTAATGAGTTTAAAATTTGTACATTGTAATTTGTACATTGTAATTTGTACATTGTACATTTTAAACTATGTTCATTTTAGGAAAATTATCTACAAGGGTGATGTACTTTTTTAGTACGCTTTTTGTAGCCGTTTTAGCGTTAGTATTTTTGTTTTTAAGGGGGCAGTCTGGGGGGACATTAATTGTGTTGCTGGTTGTGCTTCCGCTTTGTGCGTTGGCTATAGTAACAACTTACGTGTTTGCCGTTTACGAGCATAAAAATTTAGAAAAGTGCAGAAAAGAAATAATGAGCGTATCGAAGCGCATACTAGCGGGTGACTATAAAGAAAGAATAACCCACGCCGTAATAGATAAAGATTTAGACGAGATAATATTTGCGTTTAATTCTCTAGCCGCAAATTTCGAAGATATGGAACAAGTGCGTAAAGAATTTATCTCTAACGCCTCGCACGAATTACGCTCGCCGCTTACAAGCATACAAGGCTTTATACAAGGTATGTTAGATGGCATAATTCCGCCAACAGAAACAAAAAAATATCTACACATAGTTTTTGCAGAAACAAAAAGGCTAAACTCTATAATAGCAAGTATGCTAGAGTTATCTAGAATGGAGTCGGGCAAATACCCGCTTAAAAAAGAAGTGTTCGATATTAACGAACTTATAAGGCGAGTTTTGGTGCGGTTCGAGCCTCACATTTTACGAAAAGAGATGTCTATACAAGCAGACTTTGTAATAGAGACGTGCCAAGTAAAAGCAGATAAAGAGCGTATAGAACAAGTGCTTGTAAACTTAGTAGACAACGCAATAAAATACTCACCTGCATTCACAAAAATAAACGTGGCAACACACTTACACGCAAATAAAGTTTACATATCGGTGCAAGATGCGGGCATAGGCATATCAAAAAAAGACCAACTACTAATATGGGACAGATTCTTTACAGCAGACAAGGCAAGAACCCCGGGCAAATCTAAAGGAACTGGGCTAGGCTTATCCATAGTAAAGCGCATAATAGACGAACACAACGAAGTTATCTGGGTAGAAAGCAACAAGTCAGAAGGCTCTACATTCATATTCACACTATCCCTAGCAGCAGAAGCAGAAACATCAAGCCAACCCAAAGGCAAGTATAGCCTGTAGTGGTAGATTGTAGGGGTATATTGCAAAGGCATTTTGTTGTGGTAGAAACTTAATATTCAAAAAAGGCTAGTCGAAAATTTACGCTAGCCTTTTTAAGTTCCGCCTTTTTTTATGAAGATTAAAGATTTAAATAAAAAATAGTAGGCAGAGTAAGCGGAAGCCCGCCCTAAGTCAATACCTACTTACTAATAGTATATACAATTTTACCCATAAAGTCAACTATTTTATGTAAAAAGCTTTATTAAAAATTTATTGGGGGTTAAACACCTAGGAATTATCGCGAAGCGCACGTGATATGCGTAAGACTTTGTTCATTTTGAGAAAATCTTTAAATGTTGTGGGGGTAAACGCTTGTTTTTTTGGGGGGAATGTGGTACACTAGAGAATAGTGAATTTGTGCGGGTTGGTGGAATAAGTGTGGTTTGGGAATGGGTAAATATAAGTTTTGGAGGGAATTATGTCGGCATTGGCAAAGTTGGATAAGCAAACTTTTGAAGGGGTTAGTAAATTGGCTATCGCAAAAAGAGATGGGAGAGAGCAATCTTTTGAGGCTAGTAAAATTACTGAGGCCATTTATAAGTGTTTTTTGGCGACCAAAGAGTCTAACTATATTGTTGCGGTAGAACTAACACTTGAGGTTGTAAAAAAGATTGCTGAGATTTACGGCGAGAATACTTTTTCTGTAGAAAATGTTCAAGATTTAGTCGAGACGGTTTTAATAGAAAAGGGCTTTGTTAAGTCGGCTAAGTCGTATATTCTATACAGAGACAAGCGCTCTAGGCTTCGCGACGCTAAAAGTAAGATGATGGACGCCGTTTGCGAGACGCTTCAAGAGACCAACAGAGACAACGCGAATGTAGGAAATTCCCCATCTGCCAAGGTTTTGCAAATTTCTGAGATTGCCTCGGCTAAGTATTATTTGGACCGAGTTATTCCGGACAATCAGTCTGCCGCGCACTTAGATGGCGATATCTACATACACGACCTTGCTTGGTATGGCAAAACGCTTACGTGCATACAAATTCCGCTTGATAGGCTTTTGCGAGACGGCTTTAACAATGGTCACGGCTATATCAGACCGCCAAAAAGCATTAAAACAGCGGCGGCGTTGGCTGCTATAATATTACAAGGCAACCAAAACGATATGCACGGGGGGCAGTCTTTCGCTTACTTTGATAGGGATATGGCTGAGTATGTTAGGGCAGAAAAAGCGAAGCAATACGAAATTTTAAAAGGCTCTTTAAAAGAGTTAGGGCTGAAGGCAAGCAAGGCTAAAATAGACAAGTTGGTTAACGACAGAACAAGGGAAGAGACATCTCAAGCGATGGAAGGCTTTATATACAACCTTAACACTATGCACTCGAGAGCTGGCGCGCAGGTTCCGTTTTCTTCCATTAACATAGGCACGGACACGACGGCGGAAGGCAAAATGGTTATAGAGTGTTTGCTTAAGGCTTACGAAAAAGGGCTTGGCAAGGGTGAAACACCAATATTCCCGAACATAGTTTTTAAACTTAAAGAGGGCGTTAATATGAAGCGGGGCGAGCCAAACTACGATATGTTTAAACTTAGTATGAAAGTGGCGTGCAAGCGCTTGATGCCCACGTTCGCGTTTTTAGACTCTAGTTTTAACAAGCCATTCAGCGCCGAAGAAGTGGCTTATATGGGTTGCAGGACGCGCGTAATATCTAATTGTAATGGCGAGGCGCAGACAAACTCTAGGGGCAATTTATCTTTCACATCTATAAACTTGCCGCGCCTTGGGCTTCGGGCAAACAAAAATTTAGACGAGTTTTGGGCTTTGCTAGACAAGACTTTTGAGCTTTGCGTAGAGCAACTACTTACAAGGTACGACTTGCAAAAAAACTTAAAGGTTAAAGACTTTCCCTTTTTGATGCAGCAAAAACTTTATATGGACAGCGAGAGTCTGAAGCCTAACGACAAGATAGAGCAAGCGATAAAGCACGGCACACTTACTGTTGGCTTTATAGGGCTTGCAGAATGTTTGATGGCGCTGGTTGGTAAGCACCACGGGCAATGCGACAAGGCGCAAGAGTTGGGCTTAGAAATAGTGGCTCATATCCGCAAAAGGTGTGACGAGGCTATGGAAAAATACGGCTTAAATTTTTCGTTACTAGCAACGCCGGCAGAGCAGTTAAGTGGTAAGTTTGTGCGCTCTGACATACAAAAATTTGGCAACATTTACGGGGTTACAGACAAAGAGTGGTATACAAATTCTTTTCACGTACCGGTTCAATTTGATATCTCAGCGCTAGAAAAAATTAAACTCGAAGCGCCATACCATAAGTACTGTAACGCGGGGCATATTTCTTATGTAGAATTGCCCTCAGCACCAGAACACAACCTACAGGCTTATGAGGCGCTTTTAAACGCGATGTCTAAAGCGGATATGGGTTATGTGGGTATAAATTTTCCGGTAGATGTGTGTGCAAGTTGTGGCTTTAACGGGGTGATAAGCGAGGCGGTTTGCCCTAAGTGCGAGTGTCGCGAAATACATAGGGTTAGGCGCATAACGGGATATTTGTCTACGCTGGATAGGTTTAACGATAGCAAGTTGGCGGAAGTTAAACACAGGCAAATTCACAATATGTAACGTTGCGGCGATGTATAAATTTAGCGGGGTTTTTGTTTGATTTTCTCTCGGTTGTTCGCTTTGCGAACAAAGGTTCGAAAATTCAAACAAAAACCCCTTTGCTCAAAAAACTTGTGCATATAGACATAAAGCGAACGTTAATATTAGTCGGCTGGGGTAAGGTAAAAAATAATGAGAATTGCGGGTATTGTTAAAGAGAGTATTGTAGATGGCGAAGGGCTTAGGTTTGTGATTTTTGTGCAGGGGTGTCCGCATAGGTGCGAGGGCTGTCATAACAAAGATACGTGGTGTTTAGATGGCGGGCAGATTGCTGATGTAGATAGTATTGTTGGGCAGATAAAGCGCTTAGACACAGATGTTTACAGCGGGATAACATTCTCGGGTGGCGAGCCGTTTTTGTATGCAAAAGAGTTAAGCACTATAGCAAAAGAAGCGCGCGCTTTGGGCTTAGATGTTGTTACATACACGGGCTATACATACGAACAAATTTTGGCAGATATACAAACAGAGATAGGCGGGGCAGAAAAAGAGATAGCCGAAGCAATAGCAGAAACAGCAACAGAAAGTGCGACAGAAATAGCAACGAAAAGACCAACAAAAAGACCAAAAGAAGCCAACAACAACTCACACAAACTAGACCTTTTAAAAAACACAGACACACTAATAGATGGCAGGTTTGATAACAACTTAAAAGACTTGTCCCTAGCCTTTAAAGGCTCTGCAAACCAAAGAACCATAGATGTTAAAAAAAGTTTAAGCGCGGGCAAGGTAGTAGAGTATTAAATCAAATAACATATTAGATAAATTTCAATGGCAATGAGTATTAAAGACTTGTTGCTATTTATTTTTTACCTTTAAAATGATTACATTAAAGCGAGATATGTTTTTAAGTTTTTGAAAAAAAGTTTTGAAAAACAGTTGACATTTGGTTTATTTTATAATATACTAAATGTATATTCAATGAATAAATATTCAGCGAAGCGGGGGGTTCAAATGGAAAAACAGAGTATTCAGTTAAAAAATGAAGCGGTGCTTGGCGGTGTGGCAAGCGTTCAAACAGATGCACAAACCAAAATTACTAGGGCTAAAGCAAAAGAGATTACGCGTGAGAGAATACTTAATGCGGCGGTTGTTTTGTTTTCTAGAAATGGTTTTTCGGCTACTAGTGTTCAGGATATTGCTAGGGGTGCTGGCATTAGCGTTGGACTTATGTATAACCATTACAAAACAAAAGAAGATGTTTTTTTAGAGTTAGTGAAGCAGGCGCTGTTAGAGATTAGAGAGTTGAAGCATATGCTTGAAGCAAACGAATGCCCGCTAGTTGTGTATACCACTTTGTGCGATGAAATAATACTGGCGTTTAAAACAAGCGAAGAGTTATCTATGTGGTTTAGTTTGCTCTCACGCCCACTTGCACTCGGCAATGAAGAAGATTTGACAAAAGATTTTATAAATTACCACAAAAGTTTTGTAGATGTTTTATCTGCGTTTATAAAGAAGGGGCAAGGGGCAGGTAAGTTCAAAGCAGGTTGCCCCAAAAAAATGGCACAATTTTTTAAAGCAACTCTGCAAGGTTTGTGTGCGTTACAATTATCTTTAAAGCAAGATTTTGAAGTGCCTTCACAAGAAATGCTAATGTCGATTTTAGTAAATTAAATCAAAATAGATTAAGGAGTATTTTATATGACAAATCAAGAATTAGAAAATCAAATAGAAAATGCAAGCCAATTAGAAAATCAAATAGAATTAGACAGCCAAGAAATAGAAGAAGACCCGCGGCTTGATAAGCCAATAACAACAAGTTTTTTGCTAAAGTTTACTATACCAACAATCATCTCATTTACTGTAATGAGCATATTCGGCGCGATAGATGGTATATTTGCAGCAAGAGGTATAAGCGAAGAAGCGCTTAGTTCGGTAAACTTTGTAATGCCTTTCTTTACTTTTTCTATGGCAATTGCCGCTATGCTTTCTATGGGTGGCTGTGCATTAGTTGCTAAAACAAAAGGGCAAAAACAATTTGTTAAAGCGCGGCAAATTTTCACGCTTTTAACCATTACTGTCTTTTTAATAAGTGCGACTTTTGCAATATTCGGCTGGATTTTTAGAGACGGCATTTTAAGGTTGTTGGGTACGGACGAGTGGGTATTTGCTATGGCGCGCGACTACATACAGCCACTGATACTTATGATGCCATTTATAATGGTGGGTATGTTTTTGATTCAGTTTTTAATTGCCGAGGGTAGACCCGTCGTTGGAATGATAGCTAGTATATCGGGTGCATTTTTAAGCACGGCACTAAACGCGCTGTTTATATTTGGCTTTAATATGGGCGTTGAGGGTTTGGCGCTTGCTACGGGTATTGGTTATGCTGTGCCGGCTTTGCTTGGCGTTGTCTACTTTACTTTTTTTCGAGACGGTACAATTTATTTTGTTAAGCCAACATTTGATGTAAGGGCTTTGGGTCGTTCTGCAAAAAATGGCTTAAGCGAGATGGTAACAATGATGGCTGCAACAGTAATTACACTTGTTATGAATCGCACGCTAGTAGATTTATTAGGTTGGCAAGGCGTTGCGGCTGCGGGTATTGTTATGGCAATTAATGGTATGTTTATGTCGCTTTACGTGGGGTATTCTACGGGCATAGCGCCAGTTGTTAGTTATAACTACGGCAAAAAGCACAAGTATAAAAGGAAGATTGTAAGTGGCGAAATTGACGATTTAGAATTAATAGCGGCAAAAAGAGAGGCAAAGGGCGAGCGACACGAAAATTTACAAAAACTTTTCAAAAAAAGTTTGGGCATTATAACTGTGCTGGCAGGCATAGCGGTTGTAGGTGTTTTGATTTTTGCGCCACTACTTGTGCAAATTTATGTAGACCCGGGTTATTTAATAGCAGGGCTTCCGGGTGGACGCCACTACATTGGGTATTATGGTGGTTACTATTTTGGGTATGTAGATAATGTAAACTTACATTCTGTTGCGGTTAGGGGGCTTAGAATTGCGGCGATAGGCTATTTGTTTATGGGCTTTAATGTGTTTGGCACGCAATGGTTTACAGCCTTTAACGACGGGCTTGTGTCGGGCTTTATGAGTTTTATGCAAACATTTGTGTTTACGCTTGTGCTATTGCTTACGCTTCCAAGGATATGGGATATTACGGGTGCGTGGATAGCACTACCGGGGGCAGAGATACTAACTGTTTTTGTAACTGTGTTTTTCTTTATAAAAATGGGTAAGAAGTATGGCTATTTGGGGCGCGTAGAAAATCAGCCACAAAAGTCAGAGCAAGGTTATTCACAGCAATAGGCTCTAGAACATAAACTGGTAGTAGGGGAATTTTTTGCGCGGAAGTTTTCTCTGCGCTTTTTTCTTTTATAAGAATTATCGCAGGGGAAGCGGTGCTAAAAAATTCGCGGAAAAAGTTTTTCCATTACATATAACAGCAAAATCAGAACAAATGAGATTTGAACAGTTATATGTAATGGAGGTAAAAAAATGGCAAATGCAATTTTGTTAAACAAGGCGGTAGTAGATGGAACGTATACTAGTTTGCCTTTAGAAATAGACAGTAATATTTTAAGCACCACAATTGTTGCAGGGTTAACAGTTGTAAAAACAGCAAGCGCACTGATATGGGTTGGCGGTAATCTAACATATACAGTAACAATAAGCAATTTAACGGACGAAGATTTTGTAACACCAACACTAACAGACACGCTTGATATAACGCAAATAGACCTTGTGGCTAATACGGTTAAAATAGACGGCGTAACAAGCGCATACACATACAGCAGCGTAACGGGCTTACTGACTGTTGTGCTACCTACGGTTGTGTCGGGCGCTACTACAGTTGTAACTTTTGATGTAGAGTTAGTTTAAGAAGCGTATAATGCATAGGTGAGAACAACATATGGCAAATGTAATTAAAAGCAGGGCAAGCGTGAGTGGCAGGGTATTAGGCGAGCAAGTGGTTTTTCACACAAATGTTCTAAGTGTTTCTATAGGTTCACACGACAAGCCAAAGTGCCGCCCAATAAAGCCAAAAAGCACAATGCCCGTCAAAACACTAACACCAAAAATCAGCAACCCAAAACCCGTATGCTTTTGCTTTTGTTGCAGCCTAAAAAACTTTCTTTTCACACTTTGCAACAGATAGGCATAACAAAGTCATATCATAACGAATTTCTGTTCCGCTTCGCTGCACAAGGAAATTCTTTTATGATATGATTTGTTAACGGATGCTACACCCGCTTCGCGAAAAAGGGGGCTTGGTAGGGCTTGGTAGATAAAAATTGCCAAAAACAGTTGACTTTTTTTTAAAAAAAGTATATACTAATAAAGTAAGTTGGTTTACAACTTCGCGCCTTGCTTGCAAGGTGATAGGATGCCCGGTAGAAATATCGGGCTTTTTTTTGTGTACTAGAAATTATCGCAAATATAACATAAGTTTTTACATACCGCCCTTGGCGTTTACTTCCTTTATTTTGGCTATGCACAATTTGTTGTTAAGGTTCATAGTTATAATGAAGGAGGCTTTATGTTAGAAGTTATTTTATTTGCTGCAATGGCGGGCTTGCTTGGCTCTGTTGCGGGGGTGATTATAGTTTTTTTTGTTAAAAACCCAAGCAAAGAGTTAATCGGTATTGGTTTTGCATTTTCGGCGGCGGTGTTAGTCGCGTTGGCTTTTATAGATTTTATACCGCACGCGCTGGGCGAAGACGCCTATTATTACGAAGATGCTGCGGGCATTTGGTGGACTTTTGGTGGGTTGGTTGTTGGTTTTGGAATTATATTTTTGTTTAGGTTAATACATAATCGTAAAAGTAAAGACCCAGAGCATACAAGCATTTGTGTGCCAACGGGGCTTGTAGTGCAAGACGAAGGGGTGATTTCCCCAATAGACAAGCGCCGTATGATTTTGGCGGGGCTTGCGGTTGGCTTTGCCGTAATACTGCACGATTTTCCAAAGGGCTTAGCAATAGGCGTAGCAGGCACGTGGTATATAGCCATTTTAATAGGGCTTTCGTGCTTGCCAGAGGGTGTGGCTATGAGCGCGCCACTTAAAGCAAGCGGTATGAAAAAGTGGAAAATACTAGGTATGCTAGGGCTTGCCGCCCTATCCCCAGTACTAGGCGCGATGCTCGGGTTTTGGCTTGGCGGGATAAACGAGATTGTAGAAGGCGTTATGTTCGCACTAGCGGCCGGCTGTATAATAGGGGTCGTGTTTATGGAAATGCTTCCAATGTCTTACCAATACTCAAAAAGGCGCAACCTAAACGCAATAGCAATGCTCATAGGCGTCGTCCTAGTAATTACACTCCACTACTTCCTTCACGACCTAGTGTTGTAAATACCCTTACCACTTTGCCTTACTTTTTTTGACACCCTTGCTTTTCTACCAATAAAAGTTTCGTGACTAACTTTGTGGCTAATCAATTCTATTTAACACACAACAAAAAAACTCTTATGGATTAAATTTTTCATAAGAGTTTTTTTAAGTAAAAAAGTAGTTTGGCGGGCGTTAAATCCGAACACTTTTTTGCGTTGCAAGCGCACTGTTTCGCATTTGCCCATACCTGAAAAAATGGCGGAGCGAGAGGGATTCGAACCCCCGGTCGGTTTCCCGATCACCAGTTTTCAAGACTGGCTCCTTAAACCACTCGGACATCGCTCCAAAATAAGTGTAGGTTATAAAAGTTAATAGGTTAGAAAAGCAAGGGTAGAAAGGTAATATGTTTGTAGACAACTTATTTAGTTTAGCATAATTTTAAAAGTAAGTCAAGCCCTTTGCGCTATTTTATTTTGCTTTGTTTATGTAAATTGAAAAAAGTGTGCCAATTGGAAAAGCGATACAAAAAAAGGCGGCTACGTGTAAAAAGGTAGCCGCCTGATTTTTGTGTCGGTAAGAAGGTAATAAAGTACGAAAGCAACAAAGTATTAGGGGGATAGTTGTGCGTTGAGCCTTATGTGGTTTGGCGGAAGTCTGTGAAGCCGTAGCCTGCGGTGTAGCACCACTCGCGCTCTTTGTCTTGAAATTTTTGCACCCTTAATAGTTTTTTGGTTTCGTTGTCTCTTGTTATCTGAACTTCGGATAGTTGTTTTTTAGAGCGCGCTTGTGTCATAGTTGCGTGCTGACCGTTTAGTGTAACTGGGTGGTGCCACGTTTGCCAAAGTTTTGGCGACGAGGCAATTTCTAGTTCTACTTTTTCGGCAAACTCCATAGCAAATTCGCTGTTGTGGGTTGTGTCTACCTTTTTTAATTCGCGGCAAGCCTCGCATTGCATAGGCGCTTTAACCATATCTCTTTTTACTGTATTCATAATTTTTCTCCTAAATTGTTTGATTGAGTTGTTAAATAGAAATCTCTGCTGACTTGTGTTTACTTAACAGAACCTGTTTGCTAGAAGCGTTTCAGAACTCTACCTAGCATTTTGTCTTTTAATAATATGTTTTGTATTGTTTTAAAAATTATTCACGCTAACACGTACCACGCGTAAATTAGTTTTTGAAAGCAAGGCTTTTTTTGTGTCTTTTTTGGGTCAGTTAACACGTCCCCCTGGCTCGCTCAAAGTATAAAATTTTCTCTCGGTTGTTTGCTGTGCAAACAAAGGTTCGAAAATTTTATACTTTTCGCCAGCATTTAATTTTAACAAAATATTTTGTGTTTAATTTAATACACAAAAGTTTGTTGTTAATATTTGTTAAAAGTTTGTTCATATGCTTGACTTTTTTTTTTTTTTGATAAAATATACTTATACACTTTAACAAAAAATTAATAATTTCGCGCTAGTAT
>Ga0209755_10001265_pt1 | contig 40483 bp, 27 predicted proteins | sample TergutCo191P1_FD_187301 | JGI IMG/M metagenome (GOLD analysis project Ga0209755, IMG submission 187301) | Cornitermes sp. P1 segment gut microbial communities from Petit-Saut dam, French Guiana - Co191P1 (SPAdes) (version 2) | ecosystem: Host-associated > Arthropoda: Insects > Digestive system... | reverse complement strand
AGTTCTGGCTTGGAATACTGAATGAGCTGAAGAACAGGGGCGTCGGCGATATCCTGATAGCGGCCGTGGACGGCCTTACCGGTTTTCCCGACGCGATCAACGCGGTCTTCCCCGCGACCGAGGTTCAGCTGTGCGTCGTGCACATGGTGCGCAACTCGACCAGGTTTGTTCCGTACAAGGATCGCAAGGCCGTGGCCTGCGGCCTCAAGGAAATCTACCTTGCCCCATGCGCGGACGCGGCCCGGGCCGCCCTGCAACGGTTCGCCGAAAAATGGGACGGGAAATACCCGGCAATCTCAAAATCATGGCAGAACCGCTGGAACGAGGTCGTGCCGCACATGAAGTTCTCGCCGGAAATTCGCAGGGCGATATACACGACCAACGCGGTCGAGTCGCTGAACTTCACGCTTCAGCGGAACCTGAAAACGCGGCTGTCCTTCCCCAACGACGAGGCGGCCATGAAGCTGATATTCATGATCTTGCGCAGAATCTCTAAAAAGTGGACAATGCCGATTAGGAACTGGGGCTCGGCCATGCACCAGTTTGCCGTCATTTACGGGGACAGAGTCCCGTTATGAATTTTGCGTTTTACACAAAAAATGTTACGGGCTCGATTCTTTTTCATGTTCGTTGTTTTGACTTTCCCCTTTTTGGGGAAAGCAATTGGAAAAAATCACCCGCCCAATACAGGCGGGGTAAATTCACGCACGCTTTACATCCTCAAATTATTGCCCATCTTGCTCAGGTTCCACTCTTTCTCTAGCCTGGAGGATACTTGTCACTATGCTACCCGCACGAACAATGTATATAGTGGCACCTCCCCTATCAAATGCGCAGGAAATGGAAAAAATTCTGTCCTGGTAACTGATATCAATTCCTCCGCCATGAAATTGGACCAAGCTCAGACCAGGAAACCTATCACTCAAACCTGACACAAGCTCACCTGCTTCAATTCTGCCTTCTTGCAAAGCCAGCAAATCAGAAGCAGCCTGAAAAATTTCCTGCGAAGCTTCTGTTTCCGCAAAAGCTACAGGAGTGGCTGTTACGCATCCAGCCGCCACAAACCCGAACAGCAGAAACAATGCTGCCATTCCCACGAAGGCTTTTTTACGGTTCCTCATAATAAACCCCTTTGCGATGTTCATTTCATCGCCAACATGTATACGAACTCCCATACGGAAGCCATCGAAATCATATCATCGTAGGTTGGTATTGTCAATACTCAATGGTAGGATACTGCCAGTTTTTGTTTTCCGAGTTTATTGTTTATCGTGTCCAAAGGGTCATGGAAGGGAATCCCAAAGAGTTAAGGAAAATTTTGTCCTTCAACCTCAAAAAGCATCGGGAAAAGCTTGGGTTTTCACAGGAAAAGCTCGCCGAAAACGCGAAGCTTTCTACTATGATGGTCAAGGATATCGAGGGCTGCAGGACTTGGGTAAGCGATAAAACCTTGACAAGCCTTGCTTCCGCGTTAAAAACCGACACTTACCGCCTTTTGATGCCCGATATTGCCATCGAAGAGGAAATTTTCCGGATGGTTCACAAAGACCTTGAGGCCATGTCGCAAAAAATTCTAAGCGACGTGGATGCCAGTCTTAAACGCGCCGTAAAATCATTGGAAAACAATAAATATACGACATAACAGGCGTTTCCCGGCGCGCGCCGCCTGGCTGCTGGACAGGACGCGGCAAATGCCTGTGCTGCGCTGCCCCCTCAATGAAAGCGGGAGAGAATGTCCATGACATCCTGCGGCTCTTTTGCGCTGCGGATTCGCGCGAGCGCCTCGGATTGCGCCAGGGCGCAGATTTGGTTCAGCGCGTGCAGGTGGGAGCCTCTTGCTTTTTCGCTTATCAGCAGCAGGAACACGGCGTGAACGGGCTTGCCGTCCAGCGCGTCGTACTCGATTCCCTTCCGCGATATGCCTATCGCGCCGATTATTCCTGCAGCGCTTGCGCTGCCAGTGCTCGCGTTGCCAGTGCTCGCGCTGCCATCGCCCGTGCCGCTGCTGCCGGCCGCGCTGCCAGCGATTGCGCTGCCGGGCCATTTGCAGAAGGCGTGGGGGACTGCGACGCCGGGCGCTATGCCGGTGCTCATTTTGTTTTCGCGCTCCACTATGGCGGCCAGCGCTTCGGCGGCGTCGAGGCCGGGGCGCAGCGCCGCGAGGGCGCCGGTCAGCTCGGCGAAGGCCGCTTCTTTGCTCGGGCTTTCGAGGCTCAGCGCTATGGCTCGGGGGTCGAAAATGTCGCTCAGCAGAATTTCCATGATGCTCTCCTGAAAAATGGTAGCGCCGGCAGGGTTTTTCTGCAAGACCGCGCCGGCGCGCCCGGCCAGATGCCCGCGGGGCAGTAACGGCGGCGAATCTGATTGGTTTATGCTGCGTGCGGGGGGCTCTTGTAAATCCGGCGGGCTTCCGATATTATACGTGTAGAGAGGAAGCCAATGAAGTCATGGTTTTTTGCGCTGGCGCTGTCGGGGCTGCTGATTTTCCCGGCTCATTCCCAGGGAATCGTCACGGCGGACCAGTTCCTGCAAAGGGTTTCGGAGCATTACGCGTCGATTAGGGACTATGAGGCGAACATCGCCGTCCGCTCCGGCAACATGAGCATGTCCGGCACGGTGAGCCACGTCTCGCCGTCGCTGCTCAGGATTGACTTTGCGCCCCCGACAAACCAGGTAATCGTGTTCAGCGGGAACGAGCTTGTCGTGTTCCTGCCGGGGCCTCCTCCGGTGGTGCTGAACCAGGCCGTTTCGCAGAGCCGCATGGGCGGCGCAAACCTGGCCAGTGCCGAGGGGCTCACCCTGCTGCGGCGCAACTACGTCCCCACCTTCGTCACGGGGCCGAATCCGGTGCCGCTCGAGGGCAGCCCGGGCGAGCAGGTGGTGCGGATTCGCCTCACGCGCAGGTTTGTCACGGAGGGCTTTCGCGAGCTTATCCTCAGCGTGAACCCCGCCACGAACCTGATTCGCCGCATCGAGGGGACGACCATTGCCGGCGTCAACGTTCAGTTTGACTTTACCAACATCAGGGTCAACCAGGGCATCCCGGAGATGCGCTTCGCGTACACGCCGCCGGCCGGCGCCAACACGATCCACAACTTTATGCTCAGGGACAACTAGGCGCAGGGGGAAACGTGGAATCTCTTGGGGAAAAGCTTCGGACGACGCGCGAAAGCAAGGCGATCAGCTTCGATCAGGCCGGCTTGGACACCAAGCTTGCGGTTCGCTATCTTGAGGCGCTCGAGGACGAAAACTTTGCCAAATTTCCCGGCGAGGCCTACATTACCGGCTTTATCAGGAACTACGGCGCGTATCTCGACCTGGACGTCGAGGAGCTGCTTGGGCTGTACCGCGCGATCAAGATTCAGGAGCAGCCCATTCCGGTCGACCAGCTTTTGAGGAAGCCTTCGGCGCTGCCCAAGGTTGCCATCGGCGTGGCGATAGCGCTGGCGGTTTTCGGGCTGGCCGCGGGGGTGTTCATGCTGCTGGCCGGCCGCGCCGCCGGCGCCGTGCCCGTTGCGGCGCCGCCCAGGATCCCGCTTGAATTTTTCATGAGCGGCGACGACTTCGAGCACCGCTTTTTCCGGGGCGACGCGCTTTTCGTTTCCCTGACGCCCGAGTTTTCCGCCGACCCGGAGGACCAGCACAGGCTGGAGCTGCTGGACGTGTCGGGCGACGACGTGATCATCGGCTCGCCGGGCGGGCCCGTGCTTGTCAGCCTCAGCCGCCACGCGAGCATCGACCTAGACAGCAACGGCGTTTTTGACATTCGCATAAGCGCCGTTGACTATGTTCGCGGCAGGCCGGACATGGGCGCCGAGCTCCGCTTTGAGCGCTACACGGCGATGTCTTTTTTGCCTGAAATGCAGGTCGTGCCTTCCGGCGCCGCCAGCGTGACGAGCCAGGCGCATTCCACGGTGATTTTTTCCTCGCCAAACCCGCATCCCTTCACGTTTCAGGCCGACTTTCTGGCCGGCAGCATGTTTCGGTGGGAGGTTCTTTTCGAGCCGGCGCGCCGCGAGCGAAACGAGCGCTTTTTCCAGCGCCTTGACGACCTCACGGTTCCTCACGTGCACAACGGCGTGCGCATTTGGACGTCGAACGCGCAGGCGGCCAGGTTCCAGGTTACCGGCGGCGGCAGAACCGTGCCGGTCGAGATTGGCAGCCCGGGCGAGGTCGTCGTGGCGGACATTCGCTGGGTCCGGGGCGAGGACAATGTCTTCCGCCTGATGGTAGCCCGCCTAGAGGCATAAGCGCTTAGGTTCGTGGCCCCGCGCTATTTCCTTGACCCGTTCGGCTGCGTAAAAAACCAGGTCGACGCCGAAAACATGATGGCGCATCTCAACGGCGCCGGCTGGGAGGCCGCGCAGGACGCGGGCGGCGCCGACCTCATCATCGTCAATTCGTGCGGCTTTATCGAGGACGCGAAGCGCGAGTCGATCGACGCCGTTCTGGAATGGCGAGCGCTTTACCCCGGCAAAAAAATCCTCCTCGCCGGCTGCCTCGCGCAGCGCTACTCAAAAGACCTCGCCGAGTCGCTGCCCGAGGCCGACGGCTTTTTCGGCACGGGCGACATTTCGCAAATCGCCTCCGCTGCAAGCGCCGCTGCTGGCGCCGCTGCCGGAGCGCCTGGCTTTGCCGCCGCCGGCGCTTCCGGTTCCGGCTCGGCGCCGGCGCTTCAGGCTTCGGAGAGGCCGCTCTTGTCCCTGCCCGGCTCCGCATACGTCAAAATCAGCGAGGGCTGCGACAACAACTGCGCCTATTGCGCCATCCCCCTCATCCGCGGCCCCCTGCGCTGCCGCAGCGTCCATGACATTTTGGACGAGTGCAAGGGGCTTCTGGCCAGGGGCGTGAGGGAGCTGTGCATCATCGGGCAAGACATCGGCGCCTACCGCTCCGGCAGCGCCGGCCTCCCCGAGCTGCTCGCCGCGATCGCCGGCCTCCCCGGCAATTTCTGGGCGCGGCTTTTGTACATGCATCCCGACCATTTCCCACTGCGCGTCCTCGACGTGATTGAAAAAGACGCGCGCTTCCTTCCCTATTTCGACATCCCCTTCCAGCACGCGTCGAGCGCCATCCTTTCCGCAATGAACCGCGGAAAATGCGCCGCGGGACTTGCCGGCGCGGCGGGGGCGTTGGAGGCGGCAGCGGAAGCGGCGCTGGCGACGTCTGCGGAAAAGGCGGCGGCAGTGACCTCGGAAGCGGCGCCTTCGGCGCAGGGCGCTCCCGCCGAGGCTTACCTCGCGCTGGCGCAAGCCATTCGCAGCCGCCTGCCCGGCGCCGTCATCCGCACGACCTTTCTGGTGGGCTTTCCCGGCGAAACCGACGAGGACTTTGCGGCGCTGCTGGACTTTCAGGAAAAGCTGCGCCCCGACTGGCTCGGCTGCTTTGCCTATTCGCGCGAGGAAGGCACCTCCGCCTACGCCATGAAAAAGCGCGTCGCCAAAAAAACGGCGCTGGCCCGAAAGCGCGAAATCGAGGAGCGCCAAGTCCGCATCACCGAGGAAAACATGAAGCGCTTCGCCGGCCAAACCCTCGACATTTTGCTCGAGGAAAAGTTCAGCGCCGGCGATGCCAATGCCAATGACAGCTCTGGCGCTGCCGATGCGAACGGCGGCGAAGCCAGCGGCACCGCTGGCGCTGGCAAGGCCGTCGCCGGCGCCAGCGCCAGCAAAGCCAACAGTGGCGCCAGCACTGCCGATGCGAACGGCGGCAAAGCCGGCGGCACCGCTGGCGCTGGCAAGGCCGTCGCCGTCGCCGTCGCCGGCGCCAGCAAAGCCAACAGTGGCGCCAGCGCTGCTGATGCCAACGGCGACGAAACCGGCGGCTTTGCCGAAGCCGAGGAGCTTTGGCTGGGGAGGCTTTACTGCCATGCGCCTGAGGTTGACGGCGCGGCGGTGGTTGCGGGCGGGCTTAGCGGCGCGGAAAGCGCCGGCGACATGCTGCGCTGCAAGGTCGTTGCGCGGCGCGGGTTCGACCTGGAAGTCAGGCTGGCCTGAGGAGGCCTTGCGAAATTCGCCGGGCAGCAGTGCGGCGAACGCGGCAGAGCCGCTGAATTATCAGCTAAGGCGCGCGCCAGAGCCATTTCGCAAGGCCCCGCCAGAGATGACACCCGGCAGCAGCGCCGCTTCGCAAAGCGCCGCTCCGCCAAATGACACTCGACGCAGCGCCAGCGCCGCTCCGCGAAGCCGCCGCGCCAAATGCCCTGCGGGCATTTGGCGCGCGGGCGCGGGAATTACAGGCTGGCCAGGATGCGCTGGGCTTCCATGCTGCCGCTGTGGCCGGCGTTGCGGTGAAGGAGGTCGCTGAGGTAGCGCCGGGCGTCGTCGGGGCGGCCGAGGCTGACGAAGGTTTTGGCCAGCTCGAGCATTGCGTCCCAGTTGTCGGGGTCTAGGCGCAGGACGGTTTGGTAGGCCGTTTGCGCCCGGGCGAGATCGCCGGTGCTGGTGTAGGCCCGCGCCAGGTTCAGGTGGACGGTGGGGTTGCGGGCGTCAACGGCCAGCGCCCTTTCGTAGTGGTCAACGCTCGCGGCCCAGTTTCCCATGTGCGCGTGAACGGCGCCGAGGTTGTTGTTCACCTCGAAGTTGGCCGGCGCTATCGCGAAGGCCTCGGTGAGAATGCCGAGCGCGCCTTGGAAGTTGCCCTGCTCGATGTAAATGTTGCTGAGGTTGATGCGCGGCGCCAGGTAGCGCGCGTCAAGCGAGGCGGCATGACGATAAATCGCGGCGGCGAGAATGGGATCGCCGGCGGCCTCCAGCGCCAGCCCCAGCGTGAAGGCGTAGAGCGCGTTTGTCGGGGCCAGCTCGGTCGAGCGCCGGGCGAACGCGATTGCGTCGGCGCTTCTGTTCAGCGCAAGCTGCACGACGGCCATGTTGTAGTTTAGCGCCGCGTCGTTGGGCGAGATTTGCAGCGCCCTGCCGAACGAGCCGGCGGCGTCGGCGTATCTGCCGGCCTCGCTTTGCGCTATGCCAAGCTCGCGCAGGACGATGAGGTTGTCGGGGCTGTGGCTGAGGGACGTGTTGAAGGCCGCGATGGCGCCGGCCTGGTCGCCGCGGGCGAAAAGGATGCGCCCTATTTCCCTGTGCGCCAGCGCGTGGCTGGGCCTAATCGAGATGGCCCTGCGGTGCGCCGCGAGCGCTTCGTCCGCGCGGCCCAGAACGGACAGCGTGCCGCCCAGGTTGTACCAGCCTGCGTCAAACTGCGGGTTCAGCCTGACAGTCGTGTCAAATGCGCCCCTTGCGTCGGCAAAGCGCCGCGCGGAAAAGTAGGCGCGGCCGAGGTTGAAAAAGTGCATGAAGTCTGCCGGGTCAAGGCGCGCGGCCTCCCTGAAATAGCCGATCGCGCCGTCCCAGTTGCGCCGATCCTGGCTGAGCCGCCCCAGCGTGAAGTGGGGAAGCGCCAGGCCGCCGTAGAGGGAAACCGACTCGCGCGAAAAGGCCTCGGCGCGGCTGGCCGCGTTTGCGCCGGCCGGGGTGTTGGCGCCGGCAACGGAGGCGTCGTACCAGGCCGAGCCGATTTCGGCCAGCCTTTGCGCCTCGAAGCGCGCCTCGCCCTGCGGCATGCGCGAGCGGGCCTCGGCGAAGGCCCTTTCCGCCTCGGCAAAGTCGCCGCGCTCAAGCAGCGCCCGGCCCTGCGAAACCAGGTCGTTCACCACGCGCATTTCCGCCTGGCGCTCGGCGGAAAGGCGGGCAAGCTCGGCCTCCTCTGCCAGGCGCCGCGCCTCTTCGGCCTCGCGCTGCAGGCGCTGCTCCTCGACGCGCTGCTCGGCAGCAAGCCGCGCCGCCATCTGCGCCTCCGCGTCCTGCTGCTGCTCCGCGCCGGCGCCGGCAGCGCCAGCCCCGGCAGCGGCGCCTACGCCCGCGGCTCCCGCTCCGACGCCCGCGCCTGCCCCGGCGCCCGCTTCTGCGCCAATGCCCGCTCCGACAGCGCCCGGCCCGGCTCCGGCTGCCCCAGCGCCTGCGGCGCCGCCTGCTCCGGCAATCGCGCCTGGCATGGCGGGCGGAAGGCCAAGCGCGTGGCGCATCTGGTCTCTTTGCCTGATCAGCTCCGGGTTGCCGGGATCTTGCGCCAGCATTTGCTCGATGCGGCCCAGCGCTCCCTGATGATCCCCGGCGGCCATCATTTGCTCGGCCTGCATTTGCCCGCGCATTTGCTGAAGCTGGCGGTTGCCGGGATCCTGCGCCAGCATTTGCTCAATGTAATCCAGCGCCCCCTGGCGATCCCCCGCCGCGGCGAGCTGCTCGACCTGCATTCGGTGGCGCATTTGCCGAAGCTCGGCGTTGCCGGGATCTTGCGCCAGAAGCCGGTCGAGGTAATCCAGCGCTCCCTGCGAATCCCCCGCCGCGGCAAGCTGCTCGGCCTGCATCCGGTGGCGAAGCTGCCGCAGGTCGCGGTTGTCGGGGTCTTGCGCAATCAGCCGGTCAAGGTGATCCAGCGCCCCCTGCGGATCCCCCGCGGCGATCATTTGCTCGGCCTGCATTCGGTGGCGCATTTGCTGAAGCTCGCGGTTGTTGGGGTCTTGCGCCAAAAGCCGCTCGATGTGATCCAGCGCTCCCTGATGATCCCCCGCCGCGGCCATTTGCTCGGCCTGCATTCGGTGGCGAAGCTGCTGAAGCTCGCGGTTGCCGGGGTCTTGCGCCAGAAGCCGCTCGATGTGATCCAGCGCCCTTTGGTGATCGCCGGCCGCGGCCATTTGGTCGGCATGTATTTGGCTGCGAAGCTGCTGAAGCTCGCGATTGCCGGGGTCCTGCGCCAGAAGCCGGTTCAAATGCTCCAATGCGCCGCTGGCGTCGCCGGCCGCGGCCATTTGCTCCGCCTCGATTCGGCTGCGCATTTGCCGAAGGTCGCGGTTGCCGGGGTCTTGCGCAATCAGCCGGTCGATGGCATCCAATGCGCCGCCGCGGTTTCCGGCCGCGGCCATTTGCTCGATTTCCATTTCGCGGCGAAGCTGCAGCAGCGCTTCGCTGCCGGGCTCCTGCGCGAGAAGCGAGTCGAGGTAGTCAAAGGCCCCGCGGAAATTCCCGGTGGCCAGGACGTGATCCCGCAAAAGCTGGCGGCGCAGGCGCTGAAGCTCCGGGCTGTCGGGATCCTGCGCGATAAGCCGCTCGACATGTCCCAAAGCGCCGCCCAAATCCCCCGTCACGGCAAGCTGCTCCCTCAGCGCATGCTCGCGCAATTGCTGAAGCTCGGCGCTGCCGGGCTCCTGCGCGATAAGCCGCTCGATGCGATCCAGCGCCCCGTGGTAATTCCCCGCGGCCATCATTTGCTCGACCTGTATCTGGTGGCGAAGCTGCTGGAGGTCAGGGTTGTAGGGGTCTTCGGCGAGGAAGCGGTCAAGCTGGCCCAGCACGCCCTCAAAGTCGCCGGTGGCAAGCAGGCGGTCGCTGATCATCTGGCGGCGCAGATTCTGAAGCTCCGAATTGCCGGGGTCTTGCGCGAGGAGCCGGTTAACCTGATCCAGCGTCCCCTCGAAGTCGCCCGTGGCAAGAAGCTGCTCGGCAAGCACGCGGCGGCGAAGCTGCTGAAGCTCGGCGTCGCCCGAGTCGTGCGCCAGAAGCTGGCTGAGGTAGCTCAGCGCTCCCTGAAAATCGCCTGCGGCAAGCATCTGCTCGCCCATGACCCTGTTTCGAAGGCGCCGAAGCTCGGCGCTGCCGGGATCCTGCGCAATCAGCCCGTCGATGTAGCCCAGCGCCCCCAGGAAATTCCCCGCGGCAATGAACTGCTCGGCAACCACCCAGTTGCGCAGCCGCCGAAGCTCGGCGCTGCCAGGGTCGGCGGCAATCAGCCGGTCGATGTAGGCAAGCACGGCCTGGAAGTTCCCCTCCGCGGCAAGCTGCTCGCGGATTATCTGCCTGCGGAACTGGTGAAGCTCGGCGTCGCCCGGCACTTCGTCAATCAGCCGATCGACAAACTCCAGCGCCCGCCAGAACTGCCCCGTCGCGGCAAGCTCCCTGGCAAAGGCCATGTCCCAGAGCCGGCGCTCCTCCCAAGTCCCCTGGGCGGCGCCCCTTCCCGCCACCAGCGCCACCGCGCCGCCAATGAGAAGCAGGAGCAGAGCGGCCCCCGCAGCAACGGCATTTCTCGTTCGCCTGTTCATGTACACAGCAATTCCCCCCGTGTGATTTTTCGCGCTGTCGGCGCCGCAGGCTTGCGGCGCCGCGGGCCCCCTTTGGTTAATCGGCGCTTTCCCAGCCGGTCTTGAAGCCCGCGAAAGCGCTGCCAGGCAGAGCCGGCGCAAGCTTCCAGCGCCGCCTGCCGGCTAAGGCCCGGCTCGGCGGAGCCGGCGCTGCCCGCTACTCAAGCTCAAACTCGCCCTCGAACCTCTCCAGGCCCTCGGCGCCGACGGCCATGCCCTGGCTGCCCTCGGCGGCGGCCTGCAGCGAGGCGGCTATATCGTCAAGAAGGCGCTGGCGCCTTTCGGCCTCAAGCCGCGCCGCCTCTTCCGCCGCCAGCCTCATCCTTTCGGCCTCTATCACGGCCATGCGCGCCGCTTCCTCCGCCGCCATGCGCTGCCTCTCCGCCTGAATCGCCGCAAGCTGCGCCGCCTGCTCGGCCGCCACGCGCTGCCTTTCGATCTCGGCAAATTCCCCGCGAATGTGGTTGATAAGCTGCTCGATTTGCGGGCGCTGCGGGGAGCTTGGCGCGAAAATCAGGTACTGCTGGTAGTCGGCCACGGCCTCGTTAAGCTCGCCCCGCTGCAAGCGAATGTTTGCCCTGCCAAGATGCGCCGCGGCAAAGGTTCTGTCCGCGGAAATGGCCTGCGCGTACATCGCCTCGGCGTCCTCGAAAAGGCCCCGCCTGAAAAACACGTTGCCGAGGTTGTTGGCCACGTTCGCGGTCAAATGCCCGGCCCGGCCCAGAACCTGCCGGTAAACGGTGATGGCCTCGTCGAGCATCCCAAGCTGCTCGTAAACAATGCCGAGGTACAAAAAGGCCGTAACGTTTGACGGATCCGCCGCGACGGCCAGCTCCAGGTAGGAAACGGCCTCGCGCGGCCTGTTCTGCATGAACAGCGCCTGCGCCTGGTCAAAAGGCGCCTGCCCAAAAGCCCACGCGGCGGTAAAAGCCGATAAAAATACGGCCAGAAAGCTCTTTTTCATATTCCCTCCGCGAAGGCGCGCAGCCCGCCCCATGCCCATGATGGCATATTTCGCCCCGATAGTATAGAATGTAAGCTAGAAACAATATGCCCAGCTCGACAGTTACGCGCCCTGCTATATTTATCGGGAGATACGCGCCTGCACAACAGTCCGGAGCGCCATGAAAATACTGTGCGTTTCCGATCAGATCGACCCGCTGGTCTATTCGAATTCGATCAAGAAACGCTTTGCCGACGTCGACATAATTCTCGGCGCCGGCGACCTTCCGCTCGACTACCTCGATTTCATCGTTTCTTCCCTAAATAGGCCGCTTTTTTACGTTTTCGGGAACCACCACGTCGCCGAGCGGCAGCGCTCCCCGCTCGCCCTGTACGAGAGCGGCGCTTTTCAGGCCAGCCTGTGGGGCGAAAGCCAGTCGCACGTCGGCTCGAAGGTGCGGCTGGAGGACGGGGTGATCGTCGCCGGGCTTGGCGGCTCGATGCGCTACAACAACGGCCCGAACCAGTTCACCGAGCTGGGGATGCGCCTTGAAATCGCCAAGCTGATCCCGCGCCTCCTCCTTAACCGCCTGTTCCGCGGCCGCTTCCTGGACATCCTGCTGACCCACGCCCCCCCGAAAGGCATCCACGACAAGCCCGACAGGTGCCACCAGGGCTTCAGCGCCTTTCTGTGGTTCATGAAAAAGTTCCGCCCAAAGTACCTAGTCCACGGCCACATCCACCTCTACGACCTGTCCGACCCCCGCCGCACGCGCTGGCTTCAAACCGAGGTAATAAACGCGTACGGGCATTACGTGATAGATACCGAGGAAGACGCGCCTGGAGCGCCGGGCTAATATCATTTTGCGCCGACACTGAAAATCGGCGCCGGGCAACTGCGCAGCCAAAAAGGCGCAGCTCCCAACGTTTGATCGAAAGGCATTCACCGGGAACGTGACAAGCGTAACGATAAAAGCAAAACCCATTCCCACATCGAGCCAAAAGCGGTAACATGCGAGCCTATGGCCTACAAGGACAGCCTTTTCAGATCAATCTTCGGCAACGAAAAATCCGCCCTCGCGCTGTACAACGCCGTTTGCGGCGCTAGCCTCGAGGCGGGGAACACCGAGGAGGTCATCAACACGCTGGGCGAAACCCTGTGGTCGCCGAGGGAGACGAACGCTCCGCGCTTGCGAAGCCCGTTGCTCACGCGAAGCTGCCCGTAGGCGGGCTGCTCGAACGCGAAGTCCAGTGCCGCCTGTTCAACCGCAGGGTCAACGCGGTTCTTCACGTTCGGTTTCTGCCGGCTGATCTCCTGCAGCGCAGCCTCGCCGCCGGTGTCGTACAGGGTTTTGAACCTGTAGAAACTGTCGCGGGAGTAGCCCATTACCTTGCACGCCCGGGACACGTTTCCAAGCTGCCTTGCAAGCTCCAGGATTCCGATTTTCGTCTTGATGATTTTCTGCTGGTTTGTCATTCTGCGCTCCTTGTCAAAAAGTCTATCAGTTTTTTCGACAAGTGTCAGATTTTATCTTGGCTATCACAGTTCAGGCAGGGGTACACCGTGGAAGAGGTGGAAAGGATGTTTGCCCAGGGCCAGGCCGGGAATGCAAAAGCTCCCGTGGGCGACCAGCGGTAATATCCGCCCCGATTAAAGTAAAGGCAGCCGCCGCTCAATCCACGCGGAACACCGCCCGGCTCAAATCCGCGGCAAAGGCGTAAATGTCCGCCCTGGACGCGGAAGGCAGGTCAATCCGCGCGGCCGGCGCCGCTCCCCTGCTGAACACGATTTCCCCGGTTTCATTGTCAATCAAGCTGACGGAGACGTCGAAGCGCTCGGGCGCGTATCGCGCTTCTATGTCGAGCCTGAAGCGCGGGCCGCCGCCGCCCGGCGCCGGAGCGTGGCGGGCAAAGCCGGCTTTTTCCAGCGCCCTGCGCATGGTTCTTTCGTGGCGCCGGGCATTGCGGATGCGGCCATCCCCGCGGCCTTCCTCGGCAAGAAAGCGCGCGTCGATTTGCGCGGGCAGCGCTATGCCGGACTGGAGGAGGGCGCCGCGATTCAGCGCGAAAAGCTCCTCGGCAAAGGCCTGGCGCTCGCGGCGCGTTCTGCTGCCGAGGGCAAACTCGCGATAGGCCATGGCGATCAGGTCGCGCTGCCAAGTCGGGTCAAAGCCTTCCAGCGCCGCAGCCGTTCTGCGCAAATCCCCGAAGAGCCTTCCCTCCTCGAGATCGTAGGAATAAACCGACGCGGGGATTAGCGCCGTTTCAAAGCTGCGCGCTTTTCTCAGATAGAGCGCGGCGCGGCGGGGGTATGACCGAAAAGCGTTGAAAAACTGGAGGTAGCGATCGATGGGGGGGGCCCCCTGGTTTTCGCCGCCCGGCTCCCATGAGTGAATGTCGGCAAAGCCGCCGCCCTCGCGCGTTATTTTGTCAAAGGCGCTGCCGGAGGCCAGGCTGTATTTTTGCGAAAATTTTCCGTGAACCTCGGCGCGAAACCTGTAGCTCGCCGACCTGAACATTGACGCAATTGCCTGGAAGGGCGTTCTGCTGGGAGCAAAGCGCTCGGCCAGCGCAAGGCCCGAATAAATATTGTGCAAAAGCTCATGAACCTCGCGCAGGTAGCGGTCGGGGTTTATCCCGAAGTGCGCCATCCACGCGTGGTCGCTCACCCTCAGCGTGGCGTGGGCATAGAGCCTGGCCTCCACCAGCCTGCCGGCAGCCAAGTGCGTCCTGGCGAGACTGAGCCTAGGGAGGGGGGAGGGGAAGGTGTCGCGCGCGGAAACCTCCTGCGCCGTGACAAAATCTGCCGCGGCGCTTTGCAGCTCCAGTTGGCGCATCAGCAAATCGCCCCGCGCCAGAAAGCCCGTAGCGCGCCGCTGGGCGTCGATCGAATCGTTGGCCCTGTCCAGCGCGAAGTCGTAGTAGAAAAAGCGCGATTCCAAGAGCGCAAGATTGTAATGCGCCACTGCCCAAATGTGGCGCCAGTCGCTCGAGCCGATGGAGCGCCGATACCAATACCGCCCTTCCTCAAGGCGGAACATCGACGCGTTAATCGTTCCCAGCGTCATGGCCAGCTCCGCGTCAACGCCGAAGCGCTCAATCGCGTCAAGCAGCAAGCGCTCGCTGTCGGCAAGGCGATGCACTTTGTAGTACATCCAGGCCAGGCTGGTGATGGCGCTCCTGCTGTCGGGATCGATTTCAAGCACCCTCTCAAGGTACGCCACCGCGACATGATCCCAGTTAAGGAAGGTCGCGGCGCTGGCCATTCTTTGCAAAAGGCGCGAGTCGTAGGGGTTGATCCTCTCCGCGACTCGGAACGTGTCCCACGCGAGATTGTACAGGGCCTGCTCGTAGTAAAGGCTGCCCAAATTCCGCGGGAAGCGAATGTCGCTCGGGAAGCGCCTGATGCCCTCCTGATACAGCGAGACCGCGCGCTCCCAATGCTCAACCCGCTCAGCCGCGAGGGCAGCGACAAACAGCTCGTTGGCGTCCATGGGGGGGGGCGCCTCGACGTCATAAGCGCTGCCGTCATGAACTGCCGCAAATGCCAATAAAAGCAAAACGGCAAGCCCTGTCTTGCCGGCTGAAACCCTCGCCGGCAGGGCAAGCGCCAGGGGGGGGAGGGCCCATGCAAGGAAGCGGCGCCATGGGCTGACGGCTTTTTTGCAGGAAAGCGAAAAGCGCCGGTAGGCGCCTTGCATGGCGGCGAAATCGCCGGCGCCGTATTCAGGCGCAAAGCGCGCAGCCGCAACGGCAAGATACATGTCGTAAGCGCCAGGAACGGCCGAATTGACGCGCTGGGCCCATTCGGATTCCGTCAGCGCTGAGGGGCAGCCCAGTCCGGCCAGCCTGAGCCGGCGCCGGGCGTGATTCCACAGGCTGGCGGCCTTTCGGCGCTCCTTGCCGCGCAGCCTGGAGAGAAGCAGGTGGCCGCAGCGAATCAGCGCAAACGTTATTGACAGCATCAGCAGCGCCAGCGGAAGCGCCGCCCGCCTCAGCGCCTCGACGCTCGCCTGGACGAACGAGCCGGCGCCGGTTCTGGCGCCATCGGCATCCGGCCCCATTCTCACGCGCAGTTGCTCCCGGTTCTCCAGAATTTCCCTCATCAGCCGCTCGAACAAATCCGGGTCAACGCCCATGGAAAAAGCGAAATCCTCGTCCTCGGCGAGAATGCCCGTGGTCGGGTCGAATTCCACCCAGCCATAGCCGGGGATGAGCGCCTCGACCCAGGCATGCGCCATGTCGGCGCGAACGGCGTAATAGTTGAAGGCGGACGCGGCGGGGTCAACGAAAAAGCCGGCGGCAACGCGCGCCGGAATTCCCAGCGAGCGCAGCATCAGCGTCATGGCAAACGCGAAATAGGTGCAGTAGCCCCTTTGCGTGTAAAACAAAAACCACGCAAGCTGATCGCCGTCCGGCGCTATCCCCGGGCTAAGGCTGTAGCGGAAGTCGCCGAATTTCAGGTGCGTGTAAATTGCAAGAATTTTTTCCGGGAAGCTCTCGCGGCCGGCGGTTACCTCCCGCGCAAAGGCCCGCAGGCGCTCGTTGTCGCCGTAATAGGTGTACATCGCGAATTCCCTTTCGCTCAGGCCAAAATCCTCGAGGGTCGGCCAGGCCTCCCCCCCTCCCCTGCGAATAAAATCCGCCAGGCCAAAATCGACAGCCATGCTTTCAACCGCATAGGCCGCCCTGAACGACGACGCGTCCCAAGTCTCAAAGGGAATGACCTCGACCGGCTGCTTCATGCCGATAAGCGCCGTGGCCTCAAAGTTCACCAGAAAAAATTCCTGGCTCACCCGGCGCAAAGCCCTTGCGTCCGGCGCCGGAAACTCCGTCGGGCGGTTTGGCACGCGCTGCGGATGCGTGCGCTCGTCCAGCTCGTCTATGCGGAAAAAGCCCTGCCGCCTGTCGAAGCCGGACATCACCGCGCGCCTTATCAGCGCGCTCTGGCGGGGCGGATCCATAAAGGGCGGGTTTGGGATATGCGGGTTCACGCGCGGCGGATCCGGAATGGGCGGGTATGTCCTCACGATAAGCACGAGCTCGTCGGACATGCTGATTTCCGGGTTGAGGGTGAGCATCTGCGAAAAGTCAAAGCTGAAAAGCCCCCTTGGCTCCAGCAGCCCCCCCCCCCTATGAACGGCGCGGGCCTGCGCGTGGCGCAGAAAGACAATGCCGCCGAAAACCACCAAGAGCAGCAGGACGATTGCGGCAGTGATTTTTTCGCTTTTTTGCAGCCTGGTTCCCTGCGGCATGGAAAACAGCAGGGCGAGGGACTGCAAAAAAATGATGCTGGCGACAACGGCGATTAGCACGATGGGCCAGCGATACATGCCTATGTCCTCGATGGGGGCAAAGGCAAAAATGGCAATGAGCAAAACGGCGTCGGCAATGACGGCGCCGCGCAGAAACAGGCGCGAGCGCAGCGAAAGCCATGTGGTGGCGGCGGCCCAGTAAAACGGCAGGAGGGCGACAAAATTGTTGCGATCAAAATTCAGCAAAAGCGCGTCGAGGGCAATGGCAATGGAATCGGTTCTGCCGGGAAACAGCAGCCGAGGCATGGCGACCAAGGCCCTCGCCGCCCAAGGCGCCAGCGCTATGGCGGCAAGCGCAATAAGCGGCGCCGCTTTCCCGGCAAGCGCGCCGCCCAAGGCGCCCCTGAGGGCCCTGGCAGCCAGGCCCCTTGCCGCAACATTGCCAGCGCCGCTGAACGGCATGCTCCGGCGGGCAAGGAAAAGCGCCGCCGCAAAAGCGCCGAGCAGCGCCGCGACGTAAAACGCCGTGTCCGCCAAGCCGCCGGCCAGCAGCCTGAACTGGTACAAAATGGCAAAAAGCGCCACCGAACGGAAAACCAAAGGCATGGCCCTGTCCACCCTGCCCGCGATGCCAGCCCCGCCAGCCGCGGTTTGGCCGGCATGGCTCGCCGACATGGCAGCCGCGCCGCCCGCTAGTGCGTTGTTCATGCCTTAATTATAGCTCATTGCGCCTGGGTTTTATACTGGGGGCCGGGATTTTGCGGGCGAGCCGTGCGGCAAATTTGCTCGCGGCCCGCGGATTTAGCCCGCTACGGCACCACCCTGAAAGTGATGCTTTTGCTGTGAGACGCGCCGCCGACGCTCACAACCAGCGTAACAAAGTGCATCCCCATCAGGTTTTCGTGGAGGCGGCTGTCGAAGGTGAGGGTTTCGGCGCTTGCCCCGGAAACCATGTCATCCCAAGTAATCTCGGCTCCGCCAAAAAACCATCTGATGCTGTCGTATTGCCAGGGGTTAAGCACGGCAATGTCAATCGAGTCGGCATACGGAGGAGGGCCGATGACGCTAATGGTTCTGCCAATAATATACGGCCCTATGTCCGGAACAAAGCTGACGGCAAAGCCGCCGCCGGCGGGCGGGGCAAAGGCAAAATACGACCATGGTATTTCGTTTCTTCCCGCCGCAAGATTTTTTGCGAGGATGCGATAATCCGCCCGAGCCGAGCCGAGATAGCAGTCAAGCCGCAAATGAACATCGTAAAGCCCGGCGCAGGCCCAAACGCTAAAAACAGGCGAAGCGCCGGCTATGCGCGCCCAGCCGGAATCAAGCCCGGCGCCGACAGCCCCGCCATTGGCGCCGGCATCGGCGGCGCCAAGCAGGATGTTCCCCGACCAGCCAATATACCCGTCCGGCATGCCGGTGACGGCTATCGCTATCGCCTCGATGCGCTCCTCAAGGCCAAAGGCGCGCCATGGCATCGCGTTTCTGCCCACGCCAAGCTGGCTGGGAAAAGCGCTGCGATACACGACCCTGCTTTCATTGTCGCGGCAGTCAAGGCGCAGGTAAATGTAATACGCCATCGGCTCGACAAACCAAAAGCTGGCAGCCGCCGAAGCGCCGGCTACGCGCACCCCCCCCTCCCCGGGCCCCCAGCCGATGGCCGCATCGCTAAGGTCGATTCTGCCGGACCAGTCGGCATAGTCGGGGGGAATCATTTCGATGGTTAAGGTGATGACGCCCTGCAAAACGCCGCCTTCCACATGCACGGTGCTGCTGGAAGGCGGCAAGAGCGCCCAGGGTATGCCGCGCTCGGGCGAGCCGTATTTTGCCACGGCCTCAGCGCCGCCGAGGCTCAATGCCGCATTCCTGCCGGCGTTTGCGTAATCCGGCGCGTTAAGGCCAAAAATAATTCCGCCGCCCATCAAAAAAGTTCCGCCCTGATCGACATGCACGCCGCCGCCGCTGTCGGCTGAGGCGTTGCCGGCGATTGCCGAGCCTTCGCTCATGAGCAAGGTTCCGCCGCGGCCAACGCGCACGCCGGCGCCGCTAACGGAAGCGCTGTTGCCGGCGATCACCGCCCCTGCATCCATGGCAAGCGTCCCGCCGTCTTGCACCAGCGCCAAAGGCATGCTGTTTTCGCTTATGCCTTCCAGAGTGATGCCGCCGCCCAATGTCAGGCTGGCGCCGGCGCCAATCATGAAAAGGCTTCCGGCGCCGGAAAGGCTGACGACGCGCCTTTCGCCGCCACCGCGCAGGACAATGCCAACGCCGCTTTTTTCGGGGAAGGCCAGCGCTTGGCGGGCTATGCTTGCGTCGCTGTTTATTTCAACAATGTAGCGGCTGCCGCTTTGCGCATTGCCCCGCAGCCAGTCAAGCATCTCCCCCAGGCTGTCGCTGTAAAAAAGCGCGTTCCCGTCGCCGTCCATCACGGCGCCCGCGCCGCCCGCCCCCGCGTCGAAGCCTTTCTCGTAAAATATTTGGCAAAAAAGGCCGGCGCAGTCGAGGCCGTCAATCGCGCCGGCATATGCAGGCAGCGCTTCTTCCTCCGGCGCCGGCGCCAGCGCCAGAGGCGGAGGCGCAGCGGGAATGGCGGCTGGGGGAACTGCGCCATGGGCGGCGTCTAAGTCGGCGCCGGGGAGAGGCGGCGCAGCGGGGGGAAGCGCCGGGTCAAAGGCAGCGCCATCCGGAGCAGGCCGCGGCGCAAGGCCCCAGTCCGCAGGCAGCGCCGCGCCTGGGTCTTCCGCGCTGGGCGCGTCGACCAGGGGCGCGTCGGCGCCTTCAGCGCATTTTTCCAAATCGCATTCTTCCAAGGGCTCGCGGAGGGCCGGAAGCCCGTCCCGCGCCAAAGGCTCATCAAGGCCGTACCGGAACTCCGCGGCGCCGGGCGGCTGGGACGGCCGCGGGCATCCAGGCAAAGCCAGCAAAGCGCAGGCGGCAAGCAGCGCCGCAAAAAGCGCCGCCGCCGAGCGGGCCGACCGAGAAGCCAAGGGCGCGGCTCGCCCAAAGCGGCCCATGCCCTTGCCCCCACCCCTGCTGGCCGCGGCGCAGGCAAGGGCTGCCAGCCCAGCAGTCGCGTTGCGTGGTAGTGCCTTGCCCATGCTGGCATTATACACGACAAGCAAAAGGCTGTCCGGAACTGAGGGGCGCTGATTCCTCTGAAGGCTGGCGCTGCCACTCCTGCGGGGCGAAGCCCTCGGCATGCCTATCCGCATAGCGTCGGCGCGAACCGGCGCTGCGGTGTCGAGAAGGCCGATGCTGCGAATGCCCGAAGAGCCGCCGGTTGCGAGGGTTAATTTTTCATGCAGCTCAACCAACTCGCCTGTCGCCAAGAGCATCACTTTGCTAGTTCCCTCAGGGCTTCAAGGTTTTCGGCGATAACGCTGCCGGCAGTGTCGCTGAACAATTTGCGCCGCTCCCGGTTCACTCCGCGCTGAAATACCTTTGCGCGTTTCTGAACGATATGTCGCGAGCCATTCCGCCGAGCAGGTCGAAGTCGTTGGGGATTTCGCCGTTTTCGGCCCAGGCGCCCAGGATGTTGCAAAGGATTCTGCGGAAATATTCGTGGCGCGGGTAGGAGAGGAAGCTGCGCGAGTCGGTGAGCATTCCCACGAAGCGCGAAAGAAGGCCGGTGTTTCCCAAAAGGCGCATTTGCGCTTCCATGCCGTCGATGTGATCGAGGAACCACCAGCCGGAGCCGAGCTGGATTTTGCCGGGGACGGGCTTTTTCGCGGCGGCGCTTTCGCCCTGGAAGCAGCCCATGAGCGTGGCCATGGGGTAGAGGTCTTTTAGGTTGAGGCTGTAGAGGATGGTCTTTGGGAGCTTGCCGCGGGAAAGCAGCAGATCCATGAAGCGCGAAAGCTTTTCGGCGACGGGATAGTCGTGCGCAGCGTCGTAGCCGGCGTCGGGGCCCAGCGCCTTGAGCGCGGCGCTGTTGTTGTTGCGCAGCGCGGCGACGTGGATTTGCATGGCCCAGCCGCGGTCGGCGTATTCGGCGCCGACGAAGTTCAGGATAAAAGTTTTCCAAGCCTCGTTCGCGCGGGCGTCGGGCTTTTCGCCGTTCAGCGCTTTCGCGAAAACGGCCTTCATTTCCTTTTCCCACAGCGCGAAATTTATCTCGTCGGGGCGGGCGCAGAAAGGATCGGCGGAGGCGGTGGCGAAGGGCGCGAAATCCAGGCCGTGATCGGAAATGAGGCAGCCGGCCGCGTGGAAGAAATCAAGGCGCTGCTTTATCGCCTCGAGAAGATCGTCAAGATTGCCAATGGATTTGCCGGCGACCTTGCCAAGCTGCGCTATGTAATCGGCGAAGTCGGGCTTCTCTATGCCGACGATGCGATCGGGGCGAAACGACGGCAAGACCTTGGTTGCCGTCCCCTGCCCGCCCGCGCTGCCGTCGCCAAGCCCTTGCGCTCCGCCAACTGCGCATACGCTGCCAGCGGCATTCGTGCCTGCGCCCGCGCCCGCGCCGCCGAGAGCGCGGACTTTCTCGTGCCACTCCAGGCTGTCCGCGGGATCGTCCGTTGTTCCCACCGCGTAGACGTTGAGCTTTTTGAAAATGCCGAACACGGAAAGCGCCGGGTCGCTCGCGAGCTTCTCGTTCGCGGCCTTCCATATGGCGGGAGCGCTTTTCGGGTTCAGCGGCTCGGCGATATCGAAGTAGCGCTGCAGCTCAAGGTGGGTCCAGTGGTACAACGGGTTGCCGATAAGGCGCGGGACGGTGTCGGCCCAGGCCATGAACTTGTCGTAGGGATCGGCGCTGCCGGTGACGAGCTCCTCGGGCGCGCCGTTGGAGCGCATCTGGCGCCACTTGTAGTGGTCGCCGCCCAGCCACACCGAGGCGAGGTCGGGGAAGCGGCGGTTTTCGGCAATTTCCCTTGGGATGAGGTGGCAGTGGTAGTCGAAAATCGGCTCCGGCGCCGCGGCCTCGTGGTAAAGCTTTTCCGCCGTCTTGCTCGAAAGCAAAAAATTGCCGTCCATGAATTTTTTCATCGCGCTCCCCCTGCTGCATGTTACACCAAGCCCGCCGGAGTTTCAACGGCGCGCGGCGCTGCCGGAGGGAGGGAGGGGGCGCTGCGTTGGCGCTAGCGCCAAAAAGCTAGCCGGAATGGCGCAAGCCTCCGGCGGAAAGCGCGGAAACGCATCCAGTGGCGCAAGCCGAAGCGCTTGACGCGGGCTGCGAATCGCGCCATGCTGAAAACGGCACGGATGCGCGGGTACTGGGCCTGAAGGAGGGTACGGCGGTATGGACATTTACGAGGCAATCAGCGCGCGAAGGACGGTGCGGGATTTCGCGGATCGGCAAATCGACGTGGGCGTCATTGAAAAAATTATTGGCGCCGGATTAAAAGCGCCGACAAACGACCACATGCGAAGCTGGGAGTTTGTCATCGTCAATAACAAAAACACGCGGGCGGAGATTTTGAAAGTCATTCCGAAAACATTTTCCAGCTCCGAGGTGAGCGAGTGGCTGGATTCGTGGGGCACCGCGGATGATGCCCAGAGAAAAATGTATTTGAGCGCCGTGCCGAAGCAATACTCGATGCTGTATTGCGCGGGCTGCCTGCTGCTTCCGTTTTTTCGCCAGGAAGGCGCGCTGCTGCAGCCGGAATCGCTGAGTTCCCTGAACGAGTTTGCCTCCATCTGGTGCTGCATAGAGAACATCCTGCTTGCCGCCGCCGCGGAAGGCATATTCGGCGTGACGCGAATACCGATGGACGGCGAATCGCGGCACATCAAAAGCGTGATTGGCCACCCCGACGACTACGTCATGCCGTGCTACATAGCGCTAGGCTATCCCGCGGAAAACGCCGCCGCCCCCAAGCAAAAGAAAGCGCTGGCTAAAGAAAGGATGCGCGTGGATGCCTGGTGAGCGCGGGAAGCACGCGGCGTCGGCCTTAGTCGGGGGCGGGCGTTGCTGATCGGGCTGACCGGGAGCTACTGCGCGGGGAAGAACCACGTGGCGGCGATTCTGCAAAGCCGCGGGCTTCCGGTGCTGGACGTGGACAGGCTGGGTCACATCTGCCTGGAGGGTGAGCGCGCCGCCGTTTTCGCGCGCTTCGGCGAGGGGGTGAAAGGCCCTGACGGCTCGGTCAACCGAAAAGCGCTGGGTGCGAAAGTCTTTGGCAGAAAGCGCGAGATGGCGGCGCTGGAGGCGATTGTCCACCCGGAGGCGAACCGCATGACGCTGGAGTGGATCGCGGCGCGCGGCGGCGATGCCTGCGTTGTCAACGCGGCGCTCCTCCACAAAAGCTCGGCGTTCGAGCGGCTGGACGCGATCATCCTGGTTCAGGCGCCCCTTCCCGCGCGCCTGGCGCGGGCGCGGCGCAGGGACGGGCTGCCCTGGCCCGATATCCTGCGGCGCTTCGCCAGCCAAAGGCGATTTGCCGCTCAATATTTTTCCGCGAATGCCGATATTTTCAAGGTAGAAAACCCGGGAATTGGCGCGTCGGCGCTTCTGCGGCCAGGCGCCCCCGGGAAAACGGCGCCTGAGCGCAGGCTGGAGCGGAGAATCGACGAGATTCTGGCCAGCCTGTTCAGGCAAACAAACCGCGAAGGGAGGGTTGGCAGCCCATGGAAAAGAAAAAGTTGCTGCTAGTTGCTGTATCGGTTGGCGTTGTCCTTCTGATTATGATAGGGATTCCCCTGATGCTGCTCCCCAGTCCGCCGGCGCCGGCGCCGGTGGCGCAGGCTCCGGCCTGGCAGCCCGTTCCGCAGCCCGGCATCGGCGCGGATCGCTTCGCCCCGCAGGAGCAGCCGGCGCGACCCGACGGCTTCGCCCCGGGCTATAACCGCTTCGCCCCGCCGGCGGAAGCGCCGCCCGCAGCCGCCGAGCTTCCAGCTCCGACTCCCCCGCCCGCAGCGGCGGACGGCGCCCCGCGCATAGTGACCACCATCACGGTGCCGGCGCCCCGCACGGCCGCCGTCCCCGAAGCGCCGCCCGCGGCAGCCAGGCCAGCGCCGGCTAGGCCCGCCCCTGCCAGGCCAGCGCCCGCAAGGCCTCCGGCGCAGGCCCAGCCAGCCAGGCCGCCGGCGGCAGCTCCCGCGGCTGCTGCCAGGCCCGCCCCGGCGCCGCCCGCCCGCAGCAATTTCTGGATACAGGCCGGCGCTTTCAGGAGCAAGGTCGGCGCCGAAAGCGTGAAGGAGTCGCTGGAGGCGAAGGGCATTGCGTCAATCATCGAAAACCGCAACATAAACGGCAACACCTACTACCGAGTGCGCATCGGCCCGTACCTTTCCGAAACCGAGGCAAACTACTGGCTGGCGCTGGTGAGGTCCATCGACGGCTTCGCCCTCAGCCAGGTGCGCGTGTCGCAGGCCCCCTCAAACTGACCCGCGCCCGGCAGCTCAGGCAGGCGCCCTGCCTGAGCTGCGCTGCCGCGGGCTTCAAGCGCCTGGGAAGCGCCTAATAGGCCGAAAAGCCGGCGCTTCAAGCGGGCAGCGCCGGGCGATACCGCCGCCGGCAGCCAATTTTTCGGAATTTGCGTTTTCCTTCTTGCGCCGGGCCGTGGCTGATACTAGTATTAACTGTGTGGAAAGAATGACAGCCATGGCGAAGCGCGTTCGCTCGCCCATTGTCGATGGATTGTTTTACCCCGAAGATCCGATAGGCGTGCTGTCTTACATGCGCTCGGTCGGGCTTAGGCGCGGAAGGGGCGGCCTGGCTCAGGCGATAATAGCGCCGCACGGCGCCTGGGAAATTTCCGGCAGCCTTGCGGCCGCGGCCTTTGCCTCGGCAGCCGGCAGGTTCGGCCGGAAAGCCCCGGCGCGCGTCGTTGTCATGGGGCCCATCCACAGCGACTTGGAAGAGGGCATCTTTCTTTCGAACTCGCACTCGTTTCAAACGCCGCTGGGGGACATCCCCGTGGATCAGGAAACCTCCGGCTGGCTGGAAACCTACAGCCCGCTCATCAAAACGCACGAAATCCCCCATCTGCACGAGCATTCCATCGAGGTGCTGCTTCCGTTCGTAAAGTATTTTTTCCCCGACTCGGCAATCGTCCCGATACTGCTGGGCGGGCAGCGCAAACAGCACATCCGCCTTCTCGCGGACGCGCTTCACGCCGTTTTGGCGCCGGTCATGGATGACACCCTGCTGGCGGTTTCTTTCAATCTAACCGCGAATCCAGACAGCGACAGCGAGCTGGAAAGCGTCGAGGAGTGCATGAGGCTTTTCAGGGAGGGGAAGCGGAGAAAGCTGTACTCGGCCTTTGAGGACGGGCAGATCGCCGGCTGCGGCGGGGCCCTCGTGGCGGCGCTGGCGCAAAGCCGGCTCCTTGACAAAGCGCTTCCCTGCCTTGCCTCCGAGTCGCTTCTGAGCGCCGTCGGCGAGCGGGACAAGACCGTCTACTACGGCGCTTTTTCGTTTGTGTGACCTCATGGTTTCCAACTCAAGCCGGCAGGCCGGCATGCTTGCGCTCCTCGCGGCGCTGCTGATGATGGCGCCCGGCGCGGCGCTTTTCGCGCAGGTCGCGGAGCAGATCGCCGACCAGTTTCCGGGGCGGCCGCAGGTCAGCGCCGAGATTGCGCTGCGGGCCTTGCAGGAGGGCTTTCCGGACAGGGTGGGCGAAGTCGCCTTTGCCGACGGCGACTGGACGGTGAGGGTCGGCGGCGAGACTTTTTTCTGGGCCGGCGGCAGGCTCCTCCCCGAGGCCTACAGGCACAGGCAGAGCGAATTCGGCCACCACTCGTTTTACACCATCCCCGAAAGCCCGCCCTCGCCGTCCGGCTTTTCGCCCGAGCAAATCGAGGCGCTGCGCGAGCGCGGCAGCCCCCATTCCCGCGCCCAGCGCCTTGACGTGCACCGCGGCTTCCAGGCAGCGCTGTACGGCGGCAGCACCCGGCGGGAAATAGAGGCGCTGCAGAGAAGGGTGCAGTTTCTGGGCTTTAGGGTGACCGTGCACCGGGACATCGCCGAAGCGCTGGCTCGGGTCGAGGCGGAAATACGGCAATGGCCCGGCGCCGAGGACTTCATCGCCACGCTTGGAAGCATCGCCGGGTATAGCTGGCGGGAAATCGCCGGAACGCAGCGAATGAGCTTTCATAGCTGGGGCCTGGCGGTTGACATCCTGCCCAGAAGCCGCGCCCGCCCGATTTTCTGGCAATGGGAGCGCGACCGCGGCGCCGAGTGGATGCTGATCCCGCTGGAAAGCCGCTGGAACCCGCCGCCGCAAGTGGTCGAGGCCTTCAAGCGCCAGGGCTTCATCTGGGGCGGCAAGTGGGTGTTCTTCGACAACATGCACTTCGAGTTCCGCCCCGAGCTGCTGGCCTACACCCGCCTGCGCGCCGCCGCAAGAGGCCCCGGCGGCAGAAGCCTCCACCACGTCTACCCGGACGGCCTTTCCGCCGCGCCCTGATGGCAGGCGCCAGCCGGCGCGGCGCAAATGCCGCTGCCTGCCGCGTCGCCGCTCCCAGCGCTGCCGCACCTAAAGCCTGCTCGGCGCTGCGGCTTACTCGTCGGCCTCTTGCAGCTTGAAGCTCTCGCGCGCCTTGATCACGTCGTCCGCGATGCGTCCGGAGATGGGCGCGTAGTGGCTGAAGGCGGCGGCGAAGGAGCCGGTGCCGGAGGTTATCGAGCGCAGGTCGATCGAGTAGCGCAAAAGCTCGGCCTGGGGGACTTCGGCGCGGATTTCGGCGATGCCGCCGGCGGAGTCCTGGCCCAGGATCTTGCCGCGCTTGCCGGAGAGGTCGCTCATCACGTCGCCCAGGTATTTCTCCTCGACGAAGACCGTGAGGTTCGCGATCGGCTCCAGCAGGGTCGGGCCGGCCAGCTTCATCGCCTCGCGGAACGCGCTGCGCGCCGCCAGCTTGAACGAAAGCTCGTTGGAGTCGACCGGGTGGTACTTGCCGTCCACGACCTTCGCCTCGACGTCCACGACCGGGTAGCTGGCCATCGTGCCGTGCAGCATCGCCTCGACCACGCCCTTCTCGACGCCGGGGATGTAGTTTTTCGGGATCGAGCCGCCGAAAATCGCGTTGACGAACTGGTACTTCTCGCCGCGCGGGAGCGGCGCTATTTCCAGCTTGACCTTGCCGTACTGGCCGCTGCCGCCGGTCTGCTTCTTGTGCGTGTACTCGGCCTCGGCCTTTTTGGTGATCGTCTCGCGGTAGGCCACCCGGGGGGGGCGCGTCTCGATTTCGACTTTCTGGCCGGTTTTCAGCCGGTCGAGGATGATGCCAACCTGCAGCTCGCCCATGCCGGAAATCACCATTTCCTTGGTCTCGCCGTTGAACCTGTACTTGAAGGTCTTGTCCTCCTCGGCCGTCCGCGTGAGGAACTCGCCGAGCTTGTCCTCGTCCTTTTTCGCGGCGGCGTTGACGGCCACGGAGTGGACCGGGGTGGGCAGCTTCAGGGGGGCGAACCTGGCGCCGCCGTCCGCGGAGCGCAGGGTGTCGTTGGTTTTCAGCGTCGCGGATTTCGTGACGATGCCCACGTCGCCGGCCTGCAGCTCGCGGACTTCCTCGAGCTTCTTGCCCTGGCAGACGTATATCTTGCCGATGCGCTCCTTTTTGCCCTCCGCGACGTTGAGCGCCTCCGAGTCCGCGGCGAGCTTGCCGGAAACGATTTTGAGCCAGGAGAGCTTGCCGGAAAACTGGTCGTAGGTGGTCTTGATGACCAGCGCCGCCAGCGGCTTGGCCGCGTCGAAGGGGGCCTCGCGCTCCTTGCCCTCGGCGTCAAGCTCGGCGTCGCTCGAGGCGAGCGGGCCCGGCGCCGCGGCGGCGACGAAATCGAGCAGCGGGACGAGGCCGGAGCCGCCCAGCGCCGCGCCGGCGAACGCGGGGACGCACTTGTTCGCGGCGAGGGCGCCGATGAGGCCCTTCAGCATTTCCTCGGAAGAGAGCGAGCCCTGCTCGAGGTATTTTTCCATTAACTCGTCGTCGCCTTCCGCGGCGGCCTCGACCAGCCTTTCGCGGGCGGCGTCCACGGCGCCTTTGTATTCGTCGGGGACGGGGCATTCCTTCTCGACGGCGCCGGCGGCGGCCATGTAGGCCTTGCCGTTAAGCGCGTCGATCACGCCCTTGAAGCCGGAGCCTGAGCCCATCGGCAGCGTCACCGGCACGGGCTCGGCCTTGAACTTTTCCTTCACGTCGGCCAGCGCCTTCGCGAAGTCGGACTTGGGGTCGTCGAGCTTGGTGACGAAGACGGCGCGGGGCTTGCATGCGCCGTCGAGGTTGCGCCAGAGCTTGACGGTCTCGATCTGGGCGCCGGCGCGGCCGTCCACCGCCAGAAGCGCGAGCTGCGAGGCGCGGAAGCTTAGGATCACCTCGCCGCCGAAGTCCGACGAGCCGGGGGTGTCGAAAAAGTTGATTTTCGTTCCGTTCCACTTGACGTGGCCCATCGCGGCGTAAATCGAGATTTTGCGCTCGATTTCCTCCGGGCTGGAGTCGCCGGCGGTCTTGCCGGACTCCACGGCCTCAGCCTTGGGGATCGCCCCCCCGGCAAACAGCAAATGCTCGAACAGGGTGGTTTTGCCGGTCTGGACGTGGCCGGCGATGGCCACGTTCCTAATTTTGTCTGTCGCGTAACTCACGGGGACTCCTTTTCGAAAGCGCCGATCCGCGGCGCCGCGACCGGCAAGGCTGCGGCCCCGCAAGATCCCGGCTTTGCAAAAGTTTGGCTTTCAGTCGTTGATGATTGGACTGCACCTTAAGCCATGATGCTACGGGATCGGCGAATTGTCAAGAAAAAAGTTCGCCCCGCCGCCGGCGCATGCGGCGCTGCCGGCGGCGAGGCCGGCTGCCGCGCGGGATGCCGGCGGCGCCGCCGGATGCGCGGCGCTGCTTGCGCTTGCTACTTTTCGGCGAACAAACTATAATGGGCGGATGGCAGTTGGAGGTCCCGGATGGCAGACGATGCGGTGTATGTGAATTTTGCCGAAGGCTTGAAGCGAATGATGAACAACCCCAAGCTGTACGTCAAGCTGCTAGCCAAGTTCAAGGACGGCACGAATACGGACGCCCTGGAGGCGGCCGCCGAGGCGCAGGACCTGGAAAAAATCCTGGGCGAGGCGCACACGCTGAAAGGCCTGGCCGCAAACCTTTCCCTGTCGGAGCTGGCGAGCCAGTGCCTCGAGCTGGAGGCCCGGGCGAAAGCCGGCGCCGTGGACCCAGCCCAGGTGGGCAGGGTCAAAGCCGCGTTTGCCGCGACTTTGGCCGAGATTGACAAGGTTGCCGCTGAAAATGGCTAGCACACCCACCATCCTCATAGTCGACGACATTGACATAAACGTCGAGATACTCGAGAACATCCTGCAAAGCAGCTACAGGATCGTCACCGCGAACAACGGCAGGGAGGCGCTGGAGCTGCTTCGCGCCGCCGAAACCCTCCCGAAAATAGCGCTTCTGGACGTGATGATGCCGGAAATGGGCGGGCGCGAGCTGTTCGAGGAAATGAAGGCGGACGCGCGGCTCAGGCGCATTGCCGTCATTTTCATCACCGCGGAAAACGACTCCGAAAGCGAGCTGCTGGCCGCCGGCGCCGTTGACTTCATCAACAAGCCGTTCCTGCCGGAAATAGTCAGGCTGCGCGTGCGCAACCAGATGGAGCTGAAAAACTACAGCGACAACCTCGAGCGGATGGTCGAGGAAAAAACCGCCGAGGCGACGAAAACCCTGGACAACGCGCTGCAAGGCCTGGCAAACGTCATCGAGTACCGCAACCTCGAGTCCGGCGAGCACGTTCGGCGCACGCAGCTTTACGTGCAGGCGCTGTGCGGCTACCTAATCGAAAGCGGCTCGGCCTATGCCGGCGAGCTGGCGGAGCTTCAGCCGGACACCATCATGAAGTCAATGGCGCTGCACGACATCGGCAAAATCTCCATCCCGGACCGCATCCTCCTCAAGCCCGGGCGGCTTGACCCGGAGGAATACGAGATAATGAAAACCCACACAACGCGCGGCGGGCAGATAATCGGCGAGCTGGGGGACGTGAGCTCCTCGCTGTACCTCAGGCACTGCGAGGACATCTGCGTCGCCCACCACGAGCGCTGGGACGGCAGGGGCTACCCGCGCCAGCTCAAAGGCTCCGAAATTCCGCTGGTGGCTCGGCTGGCGGCGGTGTCCGACGTTTACGACGCGCTTGTCTCCGTGCGCGTGTACAAGCCGGCGCTGCCCTGCGGCGAGGCCTTCAAGATGATCGCCGACTCCAGCGGCACCGAGTTCGACCCCGTCATCGTGGACGCAATGCTCAACATCCAGGAGCGCTTCCAGGAAATCTCGCTGAAGTACCAGTAAGCCGCCGCCGCCTGAAGCGCCGCCGCTTCAGGCGGCGCCTCATGCGCAGGGCTCGCCTGCATTGGCGCGGCGCCGCCGGCAAATGCGGAAGCGGGCGCGCGGCGCTGCCGCCCATGGCGCAGGCCAAGCCGGGCGCTACAGGCGGATGATCCGCGCCTCGGTGAGCGCCTCGAAGCCGGACTCGGTTATCAGGAAGTCGTTTTCCAGGCGGCAGCCGCCGTGCGCGGGGTCGTAAAGGCCGGGCTCAATCGACAGCGCCATGCCTGGCCTCAGCTCCCAGGACGCCTTGTAGCGGCTTCTGACAAACGGGCGCTCGTGCACGTCAAGGCCGATTCCGTGGCCCAGGCCGTGCGGCATGGCCTTTTTTGACTTGGCGAAAAAGGCGTCGACAAGCGCCGCCAGCCGCTGCGTGTCGGCGCCGGGCCCCAGCGCCCCCTTGGCAATCTCCGCGGCCTTTTCCACCAGCTCGATCATTTTCTGCTGCTTCGGGGAGGGGTCGCGCGCGAAGGTCAGGGTGACGTCGGTGTTGTAGCCGTCCAGGCGCAGGCCAAAGTCCAGAATCGAAAGCCCCTGCCCCGCGAACGGCTCCGCCGTCCATGGCGGAAATGCGTGAATGCCAAAGCTCCTGCCTGGCCCAGCGGCGAGGGTCTGGAAGCCCGTGCCCTCGCAGCCGAGCCTGCGCGACTCGATCTCGATAAGCAGCGCCGCGTCCGCCTCGGTTTTGAGCTTTCCCGCGCGGGCCTTTTTTTCCAGCAGGCCGATGATTTTGTTGGTCGCGGCCGCCGCCTTCCTCAGGATGGCGATTTCCTCGGGGCCCTTCTCCAGGCGCAGATCCAGCGCCCGCTCGCAGGCGCCGGACTCGCGGCAGATGATGTCGAAGTCGGCAAGCTCGCCGACGTAGCCGAGAAAGGCGGGGTACGGCGTGGAGGACGGGATTTCGATTCTGGCGCCGGCGGGAATGCCCAGCATTTCGGCGGCGCCGCAAAGCGCCTTTGACGGCGAGCGCCCGAAGTCGTTGTAGGGGACGATCGCGTCGGCGCTTGCGCGGGCCTTCGCCAGAATCATGTCCCACGGCGCCAGCAGGCTGCGCCGATCCGCCGAGAGAAAAAGCAGCGCGTCGCCCGGGTGCCCGGTGAGCCAGCGGACGGTCGAGTCGCGCCGCGGCTCGAAGTCCTCGAACATGGCCAGCGCTATCTCCTCCTCCGCCATCCAGTCCCACATTTTCCCCAGGCGCTCCTGATAGCAGCTCACAGCAGGCTCCCTCCCCCGTCCAGCTCCAGCGCCGAGGCCGTCGCGTTTGCGACCGCGAACGCCGCCCTCGAAACCGCGATGATCGTCTCGACGTCCTCGTCGGTAATCCAGTAGTGCGTGACAAACCGGAAAACGCCCAGCATATGCGCCGAGTCCTCGTGCAGCGGAGCCCCCAGCGCCGCCCCGTGAGCGGCGCCAAACACGGCGTTATGCGTGGCGTCCAGCGCCGCCCATCGGGCGCCCGCGGCCTCGCCCGCGCTCCCGCCGGAAGCGCCGCCCGCCGCCTCATGCCCGCCGCCGCCTGAGTCGGCGACAAATTCGGGCGGGTTTATGTGAATGCCGTTCTTGCGGAAAAGCCGGACGATTTTTTCCGCGGCGAATGGGTGGCGCGCCGCCGGGTGGCTGAAAAACACGATGTTGACGTCCGGGGAGGCGCTGACGCTCACGCCCTCGATTTCCGAAAGGCCCTGCGCCAGGCGCTTGGCGCGAAGGTGATCCTCGAAAAGAAGCGGGACGTGATCCCGCAGCGCAACTATGCCCGCCGCCGCGAGGATGCCGGACTGGCGCATTGCGCCGCCCATCACTTTGCGCTTCAGGCGCGCCGCCTCGACAAAGGCCTTGTGCCCCGCAAGAAGCGAGCCGGCCGGGGCGCAAAGCCCCTTGGAAAGGCAGATCATCACGGAGTCGGCCCGCGCGGCAATCTCCGCCGCCGCGCAGCCCAGCGCCGCAGCCGCGTTGAAAATGCGGGCGCCGTCCAAATGCACCGGAAGCTCCCACGCGTCGGCAAGGGCGCGAACCTCGTCCATGCTCTCAAGCGAGGCCGCCCTCCCCAGCGAGTGCGCGTTTTCCATGCAGATGAGCGAGGTCGCCGGCGCGTGAAGGTCCTGCCGGCGCAGGCGCTTGGCAACCCCGGCCGGGTCAAGCGCGCCGTCCGCGTCCGGAACGCAGCGGGTCTGAACCCCAGCTATCGCCGCGGCAGCGCCGGCCTCGTGCGCGATTATGTGGCAGTCCTCGCCCAGAATAACCTCTGAGCCCCTTGGGCACCAAGTGAACAGCGCGAGCTGGTTTCCGAAAGTCCCCGTGGGCACGAAAAGCGCCGCTTCCTTGCCAAGCATCTGCGCGCCCAGCGCCTCCAGCCGGCTTACCGTGGGGTCGTCCCCGTACGCGTCGTCCCCAACCTCGGCGTCGGCCATCGCCCGGCGCATCGTCGGGGTCGGAACGGTAACGGTGTCGCTGCGAATGTCGATCATCATAGCCTTGCCAGTATAGCGCATAGCGCCGGCCATTGCATCCGGCGCTACAGAACTATGCCCAGCCGCACCTGCCGGACAAGGGCGCCGCCCGCGTCCCACAGCGCAAAGTCAAAGGCAAAGTAGCTGTCGTCCCCTCCCGCCCTAATGCGCAGCCTGCTGCCGCCCTGCGGAACCGGCGCAAGGCTGCGGCTCAGCCTTTCATCCAAAAGCCAGTCCCTGCCCTCGAATTCCGCCAGCGCGGGCGACAGCTCGCCAAGGCCGATCGAGAACCCCGCGTCGGCGGCATAGAGAACAGCCGCATCGAGAAATTCCTCCGCCATGCCCGGGGGCGAGTAGTACACAAAAACGAAGTCCGGGGACGCTTCGCAGGCCAGAATCTCCATCCTGTAGCCCATGAGCGCGTGCGCGTCCTCAAAATAGCCAATCAGGTCAAAAAACCGCTCCATGGCGGCTTCGCAAGCCACGGCTTCGCAGCAAGCCGCGCCCTCCGCAGCCAGCGCGGCGCTCGGCCCGGCGCTGAGCGCCGCGGCAAGCAAGAGCCCCTTGAAAGCATTGCGCATTTCGCCCTCCTTCGCTGCGCTAACGATAGAACAAAGCCGCCGGATGCGCAATACTGTGCAGGGGCGCCAAGGCCGGCGCTTCCGGGAGCTGCGGGCAAGCAATGAAAATACTGGGCATCGAGACATCCTGCGACGAATGCGCCGCCGCCGTGGTCGAAAACGGCCGCGACGTGCTGTCGAACGTCGTCGCCACGCAAATCCCCTTTCACGCGCCGTACAGCGGCGTGGTGCCCGAAATCGCCAGCCGCAAGCACACCGAGTGGATCTACGCCGTGGCAAAAGAGGCGCTGGATCGCGCCAGAATAGCGCCGAGCGACATCGGCGCCGTCGCCGTCGCCAGCCGCCCCGGCCTCCTGGGCTCGCTCATCGTCGGCCTGTCCTTCGCAAAAGCCTTCGCATGGGCAATGGGCATCCCGCTCATCGCCGTGGATCACATGAAAGCCCACCTCTACGCCTCGCAGCTCCGCCATCCCGCCCCGCCCGCGCCGGGCGGCGAAGACCAGGCGGCGGCGGAGTACCCTTTTCTGGGGCTTTTGGTTTCCGGCGGGCACACGATAATCTGCCGCGCCGACGGCTTTGACAACATAACCGTGCTGGGCGCCACCATCGACGACGCGGTGGGCGAGGCCTTCGACAAAGTCGCCAAGCACTACGGCTTTGGCTACCCAGGCGGCGCCGTAATCGAGCGCCTGGCGCGAAGCGGCGACAGCACCGCCTTCCGCTTCCCCATGCCCAGCCTGCGCAAAGGCCATCACCGCTGCGACGTCTCGTATTCCGGCCTGAAAAACGCCGCGATAAACCAGCTCAGCCAGTTCCGCGCGGGCAACGGCGCCGAGGCAAGGCGCTGCGGGCAAAGGCCAGACGAACAGGGCTGCGCGGGATTGGCCGAGGGGCGAAGACCAGACAAACAGGGCAGCGCGTGGTTGGTCGGCGAGAGAAGGCGCGGCGGGCAAGGCTGCGCGGGGTTGGTCGGCGAGAGAAGGCGCGGCGAGCAGGGCTGCGCGGGGTTGGTCGGCGAGAGAAGGCGCGGCGGGCAAAGCTGCACGGGAATGACCGAGGGACGAAGGCCAGACAAACAGGGCAACGCGGGGTTGGCCGGCGAGAGAAGGCGCGGCGAGCAAGGCTGCGTGGGGTTGCCCGGCGAGAGAAGGCTGAGCGAGCAAGACTGCACGGACATAGCCGCCTCGTTTCAGAAAACCGCGATTGACATCCTGCTGCGCGCTTTGTTCAACGCCGCCGAGGACACCGGCCTTTCCACCGTCGTCGCCGGCGGCGGAGTTGCCGCAAACGCGCTGCTGCGGAAGCGCCTCGCCGAGCGGAAAGGCCTGCGCAGCGTGTTCCCCCCGCTGGAGTTCTGCGGCGACAACGGCGCCATGATTGCCGGCATCGGCTACCAGTACCTAATCCGCGGAGACGTCTCCCCGCTCAGCGCCAACGCGTCGGCGCGGGTGGAGGGCTTTAAGAAGAAGCATCCGTGAGCGGCGCGAGCGCCTTGCCAACGCCGAACTGGCTGGCGAGCCTGCCGCCCCCGCCCCGCAAGTTGCACGCCCCATGCCAAAAAACACCAGGCGCAAAACGCCCAGGCGCCAGTAAACGCCAGCCCACTTCCCACGCCGAGCCAAAACCGCTACCATGCAGCCCATGGCATACAAAGACAGCCTGTTCAGATCGATCTTCAACAACGAGAGATCGGCGCTTGCCCTCTACAGCGCCGTGAGCGGCGAAAGCCTCATCGCTGATGAAACCGAGGTCGCCATGACCACCCTCGCCGAAACCCTGTGGACGCCGCGGAAAAATGACCTTTCCTTCACGGTGAACGGCAGCCTGGTCGTAATCGCAGAGCACCAGTCGACGATTAACGAAAACATGCCGTACCGGATGCTCCAATACGTCTGCCGGCTTTTCGAAAGCGGCATAGCAGACAAAAAGGTCGTGTACAGAAAAGCGCTGGTCAGGCACCCGCGGCCGCGGTTCATCGTCTTTTTCAACGGCTCCGAGCCGTGCGACGATCACAGCCAAATGCTGCTGTCCGACTCGTACGAATCGCCGCTCCCCGGCGGCTATGCTGGAAAAGCCCTCGAGCTGGCAGTTGACGTGTACAACGTGAACGAAGGGCGAAATAGCGCTATAATGGGAGCGTGCGGGGAGCTGAAAGGCTACGCCTTTTTCGTTTCGCGGGCGAAGCGGCTTGAAAAGGAAATCGCGGAGCAAAACGAGGGGCTTAGCCGCGGGGAAACAACGCTGAAGGCCATCCGCCAGGCGATCCGCGACTGCAAAGGCGCCGGGTTGCTGGCTGAGTTCTGGGAAAAGATGAGTCAGGAGGACGTAAACATGCTTGCAAATGACTGGAATTTCGAGACTGCGCTGGAAGTCGAAAGGGAAGAGGGCTTCGAAAAGGGCATGAAGAGGGGCATGGAAAGGGGCAGAGTGGAAGGCATGGAAAGAGGCATGGAGAGGGGTCGGGAAGAAGGCGTGGAGACGGTTGCGGTGAATGCCTTGGCGAAAGGGCTTTCGTTTGAGCTTATTCGCGAGCTTACCGGGCTTGACACGGAAACCATCACCAGCCTTTCGCAAAGGGCCCTCTAGCGCCGGCAGGCGAATGGCAAATGGCGGCGGCGCTCTCCGGTCGGCGCCGTGCTGGTAGCGCCGGACTGGCTGGTGCCCCTGCCGCGTCCCCGCCCCGCAAGCTGGTCCGCGCCCCATGCCCAAAAAACACCAGGCTAAAAATACCCAGCCGCTAGCAGAACCTGCGGTGCCGCGCTGGTAGCGCCGAACTGGCTGGCGACCCTGCCGCGCCCCCGCCCCGCAAGCTGGTCCGTGCCCCCATGCCCAAAAAACACCAGGCGTAAAACACCCAGCCGCTGGCAAGAACCTGCCGCGGCCCCGCGCTGGTAGCGCCAAACTGGCTGGCGAGCCTGCCGCGCCCTCGCCCCGCAAGCTGCCCCGCACCCCCATGCCAAAAAACACCAGGCGCAAAACACCCAGGCCCAACAAGCGCCAGCCCACTTCCCTCGCCGAGCCAAAACCGCTACCATGCAGCCCATGGCATACAAAGACAGCCTGTTCAGATCGATCTTCAACAACGAGAGATCGGCGCTTGCCCTCTACAGCGCCGTGAGCGGCGAAAGCCTCATCGCTGATGAAACCGAGGTCGCCATGACCACCCTCGCCGAAACCCTGTGGACGCCGCGGAAAAATGACCTTTCCTTCACGGTGAACGGCAGCCTGGTCGTAATCGCAGAGCACCAGTCGACGATTAACGAAAACATGCCGTACCGGATGCTCCAATACGTCTGCCGGCTTTTCGAAAGCGGCATAGCAGACAAAAAGGTCGTGTACAGAAAAGCGCTGGTCAGGCACCCGCGGCCGCGGTTCATCGTCTTTTTCAACGGCTCCGAGCCGTGCGACGATCACAGCCAAATGCTGCTGTCCGACTCGTACGAATCGCCGCTCCCCGGCGGCTATGCTGGAAAAGCCCTCGAGCTGGCAGTTGACGTGTACAACGTGAACGAAGGGCGAAATAGCGCTATAATGGGAGCGTGCGGGGAGCTGAAAGGCTACGCCTTTTTCGTTTCGCGGGCGAAGCGGCTTGAAAAGGAAATCGCGGAGCAAAACGAGGGGCTTAGCCGCGGGGAAACAACGCTGAAGGCCATCCGCCAGGCGATCCGCGACTGCAAAGGCGCCGGGTTGCTGGCTGAGTTCTGGGAAAAGATGAGTCAGGAGGACGTAAACATGCTTGCAAATGACTGGAATTTCGAGACTGCGCTGGAAGTCGAAAGGGAAGAGGGCTTCGAAAAGGGCATGAAGAGGGGCATGGAAAGGGGCAGAGTGGAAGGCATGGAAAGAGGCATGGAGAGGGGCATGGAAAAAGGCATGGAAAAGGGCCGGGAAGAAGGCGTGGAGACGGTTGCGGTGAATGCCTTGGCGAAAGGGCTTTCGTTTGAGCTTATTCGCGAGCTTACCGGGCTTGACACGGAAACCATCACCAGCCTTTCGCAAAGGGCCCTCTAGCGCCGGCAGGCGAATGGCGCATGGAGGCGGCGCTTCCCGGCCGGCCCCGCGCCAGTAGCGCCGAACCGGCAAGCGCCTGCCGCGGCCCGCGGGTGGAGCTTTGCGGCGGCATGACTTACGCTGGGGGCTTGAGGCAGCGCCGGCGCGTGGCGGATTGCGGCAGCGGGCGGGTGGGCGGGCGCAAACACAGGGCGCAATTTTCTAATTGACAAACTTTCAGGGCGTGGTAGAATGGTTCAGGACAGCATGGGGAGGCCCTTCTTTGGGCCGCTCCCCGCCCGGAGGAAAAAACGATTAGGAGGATGCAGTGAAGAAAATTGCGTTGGCTGCCGGCATTGCTCTGCTGGCTTTGGTTTTTGCGTCGTGCCCTACCGGCGTTACGCCGGAATATGACGGGCCTCCTTCATTGCGCTTGATTTGGGAAGATTATTTTCCGATGGGAAATATCGCTGCGGCTATTACTTATACTTGGCGCCCCAACCAAAGCCCGCCCCTTCCCGTGCGCCCGGCAGATGTGAATAACACGCTCCGCACAGCGCTGCTTGCAAGGCACTTTGCCATTATAACCGCGGAAGACTGCATGAAGCCCGATCTTATTAATACTGAAGCTTGGAATATCCGTGCAGACAACTTGGCAAATTGGGTTAGGGCCAACAACTGGAGGCTCCACGGCCATGCCTTGGCGTGGCACGGGCAAACTCCTGATTGGATGTTTGCTACGGATACAGCCGATTCTGGGCAGCGCAGAGCGGAGGCAAGAGCCAACCTTATAGCCCACATCGAGCTGGTGATGATGCACCAAAATTTCCGCGATATTGAGTCTTGGGATGTGCTGAACGAGGTTGTCGCAACCAGCGTTAGTGGCGATGGCACTGATGTTAACCAAAATAATTGGCGAACTTTCCTTCGGGGAGCCCCAGGCAGGGGACAGTCAGGCTGGTACGCATCTATAGGTTCAAGTGACACTGATCCTGACAACAATTGCTTTATCTGGATTGCGTTCACGACAGCAAGACGCGTGGCGGACAGCATAGGTCGTTCCGACATGTTGCTGTACTACAACGATTACAACGAGGAGCAGCCTGGCAAAAGGATGGTCATTTACTACATGGTGCGCGAGATGAACCAGAGGTGGCTTGAAAGACCAAACCGCGGTAATGATAATCGACCTCTCATTCAAGTCATCGGGATGCAGGCGCATTATCCCATGAACCCTGGAGGAAGTGGTCTTCCTCATCCATGGGGACCTATCAATCCAGAGCGAGTGCGCGACTCGATAAGGCAGTTTTCACAATTGTATGAGGCTCAGGGCGTGCTTATCAGTATAACCGAATTGGATCTGACGATAGGGAATATTGAGAGTCACACTAACCCTATATCTCTGCGCGACCAGGGCAGCGGAAGGGAGAGAGCGCAGGCGATTATGTATGCTCGGCTCTTCCAAATTTTCCGGGAGTATAATCAGTACATTCGCAGGGTATCGATCTGGGGAATTGACGATCCTTCAAGCTGGAGGGCGTGGGGCAGCCCGGTTCTTTGGGATGCCAGCCTCCAGCCCAAAGAAGCTTTCTGGGCCGTGGCGGATCCTGACGCTTTCGTTGATCCCGCAACTGGCGACCCTCGTTCAGATGCAGACATAAACGCTTTCCTTGCCGATCCTAGGAACAATGGCACTATCCTTGATGCGAACACCGAATATGCGCGTCCTTTCATTCCCGAACACGCATGGCGGAGGTGACGATGAAACTTGCGAAAAAACTGGCATTGCTTGCCGGCAGCGCCTTGCTGGTCCTGGCGCTTGCGTCGTGCCCGAGCGGCGATCCTGTGCCGCCTGTGGAGCTTGTGCCGCTTGCGGATATGCCTCGTTTGTTTGAGGTTTACGCAGACTATTTCCCGATTGGCAACATCATTGCCAATCGCCACCGCAACGATTTTACAAACAGCAGGCGCATAGATTTGCTCAGGCACCATTTCAACCTCCTTACTGCGGAAAACGAAATGAAGCCCAACGAAGTGCGGACTGGATCTGCATATCCAGGGAATTGGAATTTTGGCAGCGCGGATGCGCTGATAACTTGGGCAGGTAACAATGGCTTTGATTTCCACGGGCATACTTTGGCGTGGCACAGCCAATCCCCACGGTGGCTCGCTCAAACATCAAACGCTGCAGATGCAGAAACAAGACTCCGATACCACATCAGATACGTGATGAACCATTTCGGCAACAGAGTCGAATCATGGGACGTGCTGAACGAGGTTATCATGAGCGGCGGGCCAGGCGCCGGCGATCTTGACATGGATGACAATCCGCTTAATCTGGATGGCTTTCATCTATACACAGAGACCCCTGGGATGACCGTGCCCCCAACCGCTGCTAACCCAGCTACAACGTTTCCTTGGGAAGACCCATCATGGAACTGGAGGAGAGCGCTGCGGGCGCACACTATACCCGATCATCCAAGTTACACCAACTGGCCGGCTGCGATAAACGCTCGCACCAACAATGCGTCTTGCTTCGTGCGGATTGCGTTTGAGGAAGCGCGAGACGTAAAACCCGGCCTGATACGGTACTACAACGATTACAACCTGAATATCCCGCGAAAAAGATTTGCCGTGTACCGCATGGTAAGGGATATTAACAACCTTGCCTTCGGCTCATCCCCCCCCCCCCCAGAGGAGCTTCTTATTCAGGCTATCGGGATGCAAGCGCATTACTGGCTTCCAGGCGTTACTCTTCCAAATGCGCCTGGCACACGTCCTGCATGGGTTCATCCCAGAGACGTGCGCGACTCGATGGTGCGTTTTGCCTCGCTGGGCGTGTATGTAAGCATAACCGAGCTGGATATATTTGCGGGGGCTGGGCGAGAGATGGATCAGGCTGTCATGTATGCGCGGCTCTTTAACCTATTCAGGCAGTTTGCCTTGGAGAGAAGATTTGACGCCAATACGCTGGATGACCGAAGCGTTTTGCGCAGGGTGTCAATTTGGGGCGTTGACGATCCTGCCAGTTGGATGCCAGTACGCACGCCGCTCCTTTTTGACGCGCGGGGCAATCCAAAAATGGCTTTTTGGGCAGTGGCAAATCCTCGAGAATTTCTTGCGGAAAATGCACCTGAGTATCTCACCGAATTTGACGCCGACTGCTTCCGGTGTTTCAATCTTCCGCGCACCTGCGATGTCACTTTGATTAGACCGCCGCCGCCGGCGGGAGGAGGAGAATAAAACGATGAGAAAACTCGCGCTAATCGCCGGCATTGCGCTGCTGGCGCTGGCTTTTTCGGCGTGTCCCACCGAGCCTGAAGCGCTCCCCCCGGGAATCAACCCTGACAATTTTCCGCCCCGCCCGTCCAATCCGCCTGGCCACATTGGCGAAGCGCCTTCCTTGGGATACATATGGGCGCGCTACTTCCCGATGGGCAATATCGTTGCGGCCGCTACTTATAATTGGCAGGGGCCAATAGGTGGAGGGCATGTAGCAGACATTGGAAATGACATGCGCGAGCATCTTCTCAGGAGGCACTTCGCTATTCTGACTGCGGAAAACGCGATGAAGCCAGACCAGCTTCAGCCTTCTGCGGGAGTGTTTCCATTTGCAAACAACCCTAACAACAGCGCAAACAGAATAGCTGCCTTCGCCAATAACAGCAGTTACCCCATGAGGCTTCATGGGCATGTTCTGGTCTGGCACTCGCAGTCCCCTTCGCACTTGAATCAAACAGGCAGCGATCCATTGCCTAGGGATGAAGCAATCTCAAACCTTCGCACGCACATCAAAACGGTAATGCGGCATTTTGGTACCAGCGTGGAGTCTTGGGAAGTGCTGAACGAAATTTTTGCAAGCGGGGGGTGGGG
>Ga0209755_10001264_pt1 | contig 40522 bp, 43 predicted proteins | sample TergutCo191P1_FD_187301 | JGI IMG/M metagenome (GOLD analysis project Ga0209755, IMG submission 187301) | Cornitermes sp. P1 segment gut microbial communities from Petit-Saut dam, French Guiana - Co191P1 (SPAdes) (version 2) | ecosystem: Host-associated > Arthropoda: Insects > Digestive system... | reverse complement strand
GCCTGCCCGCGAACCAAGTAATCGTTTGGTTGTCCAATTCACGCATATCGTACCAACCTATGGCATATGAACCGCGCCCGCCGTTTGTATTTCCGCCCTGTGCGCCACAGACTTCGAACTTATAGATATACCCCGTTTTCAAGGTATACGTGGACGACGAATTTGTTTGGTCGACCACCACCGTACCCATCAACATGTCCATTGTGATTTCCGACATCGGAGTTGATGGTTGCGCGGGCGACGGCAAATCGCCGGCGCGTGTCGGTTGCGCGCCGATTGTTGCAGTCACAATCAATATCAACCCCGCGAGTAAAGAGAACCCGCCAAGTAAGAATAATGATAACTTTTTTCTGCTGTTTAAAAACAAATGTGCACCCTCTTATGTGGTGCACCCTCTTGTTTTTAGTATATCACATCATTGGGTTTTTATCAAATGATTTAGGGGGCTATTTTCAATATCCATCGAGAATTTGCATTAATGTTATGATGTCGGCGTTTGTGACGATGCCCATAAGTTTCCCGCCGCTTGTGCCGTCGGAGGTAATGATGATTGCGGAAAGTTGGCGGTTGTTGAAAAGTTCGATTGCTTCTTCAATCGTCACGCGCGCGGACACGATTGTAAAGCGGGTTGTGCGTGGTGGGTGGTCGATAAGGAATTGCTCGATTGTCGTGCCAATTAAAAAGTCGTCAAGGTCCTTGCCTTCTTTCATAACGTATCCAATATGACCAAGGAACGAATGACGTTGCAACACGCCGATAAGCATGTCACGCTTGTAAACAGGGATGTTGCTGTGCCCGACCGTGCTTGACATTACGACGTAATCGCGCAGGCTTTGTTCCGCGTTGATTATGTTGACGTTGGTGCTTTTGATTGCTTCCACGACAAGCGGAGGGGTCGAGATAATTCGCGCGACCTTTTCCATAAGTTCGACTACGTTTTCGTGGGGTTCGGCGATGACTTGTTCGGACTTGCTGTGGATAATCGCGTTGCGCAAACGTGCAAGGTCGATTAAATCGTCTTCGTAAAGGCGGATTACTTGGTTCAATGTCGCAGTTCTTCGGATTAAATCCGAGAACGAAATGTTGGTTTTAAAGTTGTATTGGGCGCGCAGGCTGTGATCCAAAAGGTTGTATGCGTTTACAAATCGCGTCGCCAGAGTGCTTGAAGATAATTGAGACATCTTGTATTGTCTCACACTTTTTTGACGATGTCTAACGTTTGAAGTGCAATTGAAAGTTCTTCGTTGGTGCAAATTGCAAAGGTGCGAACGCGGGAACCTTTCGCGGAAATCTCGCCGGTTTGGCTGTTGCAAAAGTGGAACGCGTTTTTCTTTTCGTCGATTGCGGCGCCGATGTAATCAAATTGTTGCATGACGCGCGAACGCATAAGCGGGATGTTTGTGCCGATGCCACCCGTGAAAGCAATTGCGTCCACGCCGTTCATAACCGCGACGTATGCCCCGATGTATTTGACTATGCGGTGAAACGAAACGTCAAAAGCGTTGGCGACGTCGGTGTTGCCTTTATTGTATTCGCCAAGCATCAAACGGAAGTCCGCGGTTCCAATGTTACAAAGAGCGGCAAGCCCGCATTTTTTGTTAAGGTAACTTACCGTTTGTTCGATTGTAAAGTTGTGTGCCTTTGCGATGTATTCAATCGCGGCGGGGTCAATGTCGCCGGAACGTGTCGCCATTACAAGACCTTCAAGAGGCGTCAAGCCCATAGATGTCTCGACGCTTTTGCCGTGGTCGATGGCGCAAATGCTTGCGCCGTTGCCGATGTGTACCGTGATGATTTTCAATTTTTCGCGGGGCTTGCCGTACAAGCGCGCGCATTCTGCGGATACGTAATCGTGGCTTGTGCCGTGAAAGCCGTATCTGCGGATGCCGTGTTGTTTGTAATCGCTGGTCGGGATTGCGTACATGAAAGCCTTTTGTGGCATGTCCGCATGAAAGGCGGTGTCAAAAACCATGACGTTTGGGATTTTGGGCATTAACGAGCGACAAGCCTTTATCCCCATGACGTTTGCGGGGTTGTGCAAAGGCGCCAAGTGTGAAACAGAATCCACGGTTTTAAGTGTCTTGTCGTCGACAAGGGTTGCGTGTTTGAAGTGCTCGCCCCCATGGACGACCCTATGCCCGACGGCGTCGATTTTTAACTCGCCCACAGCCGTAAAAACCATCTTGACCGCGGTTTGATAGTCGACTTCTTCGCCAATGCGTTCGACGTTGCCTTTGACAAGGACTTCGCGTTTTTCGGTGTTGATGAGTTGGTATTTTAAAGATGACGAGCCACTGTTAAATACAAGGACGTTCATTCGACGCGCCCTCCTTCGAATTTCAATATCGAAACGTTGCGTTCGACGCCGTATGCGCCGTAATAATCGCCGTCGTTGGGCTTGCCCATGAAATAGCCTTTTGCCATGCGGATTACTCCGCCGTGACATACGACCAAGATTGTTTTGTTGGGATGCTTTTCCAATATTTCGTCGAAGAATTCAAACACGCGTTTTTCGAACTCGGAGACTCTTTCGCCACCGCCTATGTCAAGGTCTTTGACCCAATTGTAGATGTCGCTGAAATGGGACTCGTGATTATAGGGATTGTGACCTTCGAATTCGCCGAAACTTCGTTCGCGCAATCTGTCGTCAAAGACGATTTTGCCGTCCCAAATTATTTCGCAGGTCTTTTTTGCGCGTTGTAAGGGACTGCAATACACCACGTCGAATTTGACGTCTTTAAGTTCTTCGGCGACATCGTGAGCCTCTTTAATTCCCGCTTCGTTTAAAGGGATGTCCGTTGCGCCTTGCAACTTGTGCGCGGCGTTCCAATCGGTTTGTCCGTGTCTTACGATGTAAATCATTTGTACCTCTTTACCGGCTTGTAGTGTGTGTGTAGAAGTTTGTGCGACAATTCGCCGTTGGGTTCGCCAAGGAATTCCGCGTAGATTTGCTTGACGACGGGATTGTCGTGGCTTCGGCGCAAGTTATTGTATTGGTCCATGTGGTACAAGGTTTTTGCGCGCTCCATTGCGTTGGCGAAGTTGTTTTGGATGTGGGCGTCGTGCACGGGCATTCCCCCGCCATTGACGCAACCGCCTAAACAAGCCATGATTTCGATGAAGTGGAAGAACTCTTTGCCGGCTTTGATTTCTTTCAAGAGTTTCTCGGCGTTGGCGATTCCCGACACGACGGCGACGCGAATTGTGCGACCTTGTTTGTCTTTAAGTTCGGGGACTTCGGCAATTTTGGTGCCTTTTTCGCCGCGTACCGATGTGAAGTCGATATTGTCGAGTCTTTTGTTAAGCAGCTTTTCCGACAAGGTGCGCAATGCCGCTTCCATGACGCCGCCTGTGGTTCCAAAGATAAGACCTGCGCCAGATGACAATCCAAGCGGGTCGTCGAATCTGCCGTCGGGAAGGTTCGCAAAGTCAATGTTAAACTCCTTTATAAGACGGTTGGCTTGGCGCACCGTTATCGTCATGTCGACGTCGCGGTATTTTTTACTTGCGTCGATGCCTTCGCGGTCGGCTTCGGATTCTTTGGCTACGCATGGCATCAACATCACGGTGTAAATGTTTTCGGGTTTGATTTTGGCTTTTTCGGCGTAGTAACTTTTCACAAGCGCGCCGAAAAGTTGCATTGGCGATTTGGTTGTGGACACGTTTTTAAGTAACTCGGGGTGCATCATGCGCACGTAATTAATCCAGCCGGGACAACACGATGTAAGAAGCGGTAGATTTGCTTTGGGGTCGTTCATGCGTTTTAGGAACTCGGTGCCTTCTTCCATTATCGTAAAGTCGGCGGCAAGATCCAAATCAAACACGCGGTCAAAGCCAAGACGCTTTAACGCCGTGACCATTTTGCCCTCGACGTTGGTGCCGGTTGGTAGACCGAAGTCTTCGCCCATTGCGACGCGAACGCTTGGCGCGGTGGCGATGACGACGTGAATGTTGGGGTCGTTGAGTTTGGCTTTTAATTCCTTGGTGCGGTCGACTTCTACAAGCGCCGCGGTCGGGCAATTCACGACGCATTGACCGCAAGAAATGCATGGCACGTTTTCAAGATGGCTGTCCCATGCGCAACCGATGTGCGCGTCGAAACCGCGCCCGTTGACGGCAAGCACGCCGACTTGTTGGTTGGTTTTGCAAACGCGTGTACAACGCCCGCAAAGGATACATTTATCGTTATTACGGCGAACGTATTTGTCCGTCATGTCTTGGTGTGTGAATTCTTTATCCCTTGCAAAGCGTTCGGCGTTGCAACCTGCCGCGGTGGCGACGGCTTTAAGTCGGCAATCACCGGAGCGCACGCACTTCAAGCAATCCAATCTGTGGTCCGCCAAAAGAAGTTCAAGCACCGTACGGCGCGCGTCAACCACGCGGGCATTGTTGGTGTTGATTTCCATGCCTTCGGTCACAGGGGTATTGCACGCCGTCACAAGGTTGTTCCAACCTTTGACTTCGACAAGGCACACACGACAAGACGCGATGACGCCGATGCTTTTTGAATAACAAAGCGTTGGGATGTTTATCCCTTGTCGACCGCACGCGACAAGTATGCTGTCGCCCTCGTTTGCCTCGTATTGTTTTCCGTCAATTATTATCTTCATGAAAGATAACCTCCTTACCATGTTTTTTTGCATATTCGATTTCGCTTCGCGTCGAATCGCCGATATATCCGCCGATGTTGACGACGTAGATTGCGTCACTTATGTCGATTTTAGCGCGGTGAAGTTTGTCCAAAATCTCGAATTCTTTTTCTTTCGGGATTTTGTCATAGGTGCCGTATACACATTGAATTACCGCAAAGCCTTTTTCCATTTCGATCGCACGCGCGATTTGTTGCATTTCGTTTTTGAATTTCATGCTCCCGCAAATTGTTACGACTTTGGGTTTCATAATCCCTCCTTTAAAATCGGGATGATCTGGTCAAGCGATGACACGGTTTTGAACGCGAGTTTTTTGACCTTTGGGTCGTTGTGGGTTATGTCTGGGATAAGAATTGTGCGACAACCGGCACCAACTGCGGACAAAATTCCGGGGTCGCTGTCTTCCAACACAAGCACGTTCTTTGGGTCGATGCCCAATTCGGCACAAGTCAAGATATACGCTTCGGGGGCGGGTTTTGGGTTCTTGACCTTGTTGCCGTCCACGACTGCGTCAAAGTCGTCAAGAGATAACCCTGCGGCTTCGAACTTTTTTTGTATCATGTCTATGCGTGAAGAACTGCAAATCGCGGTTTTCAACTTTTGGTTTTTCAAAAATTCCAAAAGTTCAAGTAGACCTTGCTTTGCCTTTGGCGGATTGGTTTTGAAAAGCGTTTTTCGTTTCTCGTGAAAGATTGCGCCGAAGATTTCAAGGTCTTCTTTTATGCCAAGTTTTTCTTGCAACTGTGCATAGATTACGTCATAGCGCGTGCCGTCGATGTTTGCAAAGTACCACTTGGTAAAATCTTTCGGTAACGTGTATCCCATTTCGACCAAGATGTCGCGGATTTGGTTTGGTAATTCGCCCAATGTGTCCAACATCGTGCCGTCTACGTCCAAAATTACCGCCGAGATGTCTTTCATGCCTGCCCCTCCTTGTGGATTGCGTCGACGGGGCAAATTGGGGCGCAACGTCCGCACGAGATACACTTTTCGTTGATGTGGTATTTGGGTTTTTTCTTAAAGCATACACCTGCGGGACATTTGCCGTTAAGGTGTGCGGTCAATTCGTCGCGAAAGCGCGAAATCATGGAAAGCACGGGGTTTGGCGAACTTTGCCCAAGTCCGCAAAGACTTGTCGCAATAATTGTTTTGGAAAGTCTTTCAAGTTCGTCAATGTCGGATTCTTTTCCTTCACCGGATGTGATTTTTTCCAAAAGTCCCAAGAGTTTTTTGTTGCCGATACGGCAAGGTACGCATTTACCACAACTTTCGTCGACGGAGAATTTGATAAAGAATTTTGCCATGTCCACCATGCAGGTTTTGTCGTCCATAACGACAAGCCCGCCAGAGCCAAGAATTGCGCCGAGTTTTCGGATGCTTTCAAAGTCAACGGGTGTGTCGAATAAAGTCTCGGGGATATAACCACCCGACGGTCCGCCGATTTGTACGGCTTTGACTTTGCGCGGGACAAGGACTTTGTTGGGACCGAACGGAACGGCTGGGGCTCCCCCGCCAATGTCGTAAACGATTGTGCGCAAACTTGTGCCCATTGGGACTTCCACAAGTCCGCCGTTGACGACGTTGCCGGCAAGCGCGAAGACTTTGGTGCCTTTACTTGTTTCCGTGCCGACGCAATTAAAGTAAGTTGCGCCACGCAAGATAATCATGGGCACGACCGTCAAGGTTTCGACGTTGTTGATAAGGGTTGGCTTTTTGTAAAGACCAGAATTCGCGGGGAACGGTGGCTTTTGGATGGGTTCGCCGCGTTTGCCCTCGATTGACGCGATAAGCGCGGTTTCTTCACCGCACACGAACGCGCCGGCGCCAAGTCGTAATTCGATGTCGAAATTGAAGTTGGTTTCAAAGATGTTTTTGCCAAGCAAACCCAAATCGCGGGATTGCTTTAACGCGATTTCCAAATTTTTGACCGCATCGGGATATTCCGCGCGCACATAGATATAGCCTTGTGTTGCGCCAACCGCGAACGCCGCGATTGTCATGGCTTCAAGAACGCTGTGTGGGTCGCCTTCCAAGATTGCGCGGTCCATGAATGCGCCGGGGTCGCCTTCGTCCGCGTTGCAAATAATGTATTTTATCGGGGCGTTCCCCCCCGATGCCCCCCCCGCCGCGCGCACAAACGACCATTTTCGCCCTGTTGGGAAGCCTGCGCCGCCGCGACCGCGGAGACCGCTTTCGCTTATGACGCCGATGATTTGGTCGGGTGTCATTTCGGTCAATGCTTTGTGAAGCCCGAAATAGCCGTCACGCGCGATGTATTCTTCAATCGAACGTGGGTCGATTATGTCGACGTTGCGAAGTGCAAGACGAGTTTGCAAAGGATATTCTTTGGTCGTTGCCGAGGCACTGCCCTCTTTGCTTATTTTAATCGATACTAATTTTTCGTATTTCATCACATATACTCCCTATATTTGCTTTTCCAATCATGTGTTCGTTTACGACGACGACGGGCGCGATGTCGCAACGACCTACGCAACGTACGTTGTGTTCGATGCTGTATTTACCGTCTTTGGTGACTTCGCCCGCCTTAATGCCGAATTCGTCTTCAATCTTTTTCAAGATTGCTTCCGCCCCACAAACAAAGCACGCCGTGCCCATGCACACCGAGATTACGTTTCTGCCTTTGGGCGCAAAGGTAAATTGGTGGTAAAAGGTTGCGATGCTGTACACTTCGCATTGGGATTTGCCGAACTCGTCCGCGATAATTGCTATCGCTTCTTTGGTGATGTAGCCGTCAACACTTTGGGCGTGTTGCAATGCCACGACTACGCTGTCGGTTTCCTTTTTGATTTTTTTGATTTCTGATTTCATATATGATTTCTATTTTACATAAATTAAGGGTCTTGTCAAATGGGTTGTGTACTTTTTTATGTCTTTTACAAGTTGGTCGCGGACTTGGTGCGGGCGCAGGTCGATTTTTTTAAGGTCGGCGACGTCCAAAAGCACGGGTTCATAAGTTCCACGTATATCGCGGTAGGCTTCGTCGGTGTATTCTTCCGCATCGGTTTTGGAGACTTCGCCCGATTTGTAGGCGCAAAGGTAAAATGCGTTCATGCCCGAACCGCGCAAATTGTTTTTCGAGTAGTACATGTTTTTGTACAAAGGGCGCACTGCGGTACATGTTATGTTGGTTTCTTCTTTAAGTTCGCGGACTGCGGCGTCGCGCGGAGTTTCGCCCTCGTCAACGTGACCACCGGGGAAAACGTAGTATTCTTGCCCTTTTTTGTTGCGTTTGATTGCGACAAGTTTGCCGTCGCGGAACACGATACCGCGGGCGATTGGTACCGGCAATTTATCCCAAGCGGGTTGTCGCGGTTTTTTTTCAAAGCCGTTTAACATCGACATCATGGTGTCGCGCAGGTGTGTGTTGAATTCGTCGCGTGTGGCAAAGTCGTTTGGGTATATTGTAGAGCCAACTTTAAATTTGGTAAGTCGGAACATTTTGGGCTTGCGGTTTGTCACGATTGGGACAACGGGCGCGCCAGATTTCATCGCAATCATTGCGGTGCCCGGTTGAATTTCCATGGCGAACTCGGTGTCAAAGTTTCGGCGACCTTCGGGGAAAATCATCAAGGCTTCATTTTTTTTCAAGATGTTGATGCAGTGTCGGATTAAGGCAAGGTCGTTATTGTTTCCGCTTCCATGCCGAATTGGGAAGCCACCCACGCAACGATAAAACCAATTTTTTACGGTCTTTGGTTTAAACAAGCCTTCTTTGCCCGGACAATGAAATTTTAATTGCGGGAACAGAAGAAAGGTGGCAAGGGAATCTCCGTTGCTTCGATGTTGAATAGCAAGAATTATGCCTTTGCCACGGTGTTTTTTTACTTCCTTTTTATTGATAAAGCGCGTTGGGTAAAAAATTCGATGCGGTACATACAAAATAAACTTCATTGCCCGACGAATAAAGGTTGCTTCAAACGGTTGTTGAAAGTCTTTTGGCACGAAGTCTTTTTGTTGTTTGCGTTCTTTTTCGCGACGCTTTTCGATTACACGCGCCATTTTGTCTACGGTTTCTTTGGCGTTCAAGCGGGTGCTGTTAATCAACACCGCGTCCTTTACACGCACAAGTGGGCTTATCGCGCGATGCATATCGGTAAGGTCGCGCCCGTGGATGCCTTTTCGAACTTGTCGCCAAGGCATGTCTTCGCCGTTTGCGACTTCTTGGTTGTGCCTGCGTTTGGCGCGAACGTTTAACGAAGCGGTAAGATAGAATTTGTACTTTGCGTTTGGAAACACAACCGAGGTAATGTCGCGCCCTTCGCACACGATACTTTTGCTTTCGACAATCATGTTTTGGATTTGTTTGACGCGAGCACGAACCACAGGGATTTTTGCATAGCCCGCAACATGTTGGCTTACGGTGATTGTTTCAAGCCTGTCGGTTACGTCGACGCCGTCGACCGACACCATTGTCAAGCCGTTGTCGCCGCATGTGATACCGATGCCGACTTTGCCGATGCGTTTTGTAATTTCGTCTATGTCTTCGTGTCCGACATTGTTGTCCATAAAGTAAATGCAAACGCCGCGGTATATGGCTCCCGTTGATAAACACGCAATGCCGAATCGTTTGGCAAGAAGTTTTGCAACCGTGCCCTTTCCGCTTGCGGTGGGTCCGTCGATTGCTATGATGAAATTATTATTGTCGTCTGAACTCATCTTGAAATTAATTGTAACATATGCTGTACGGTTTGGTCAATCGTCATTTTCGTGCTGTCTACCAATACCGCGTCCGCAGTTTTTACAAGCCCTCCTTTGGTCATATCACGATTGTCACGTTGTTTGGTTTCTTTAAGTACTTGGTGAAACGAGATGTCACGACCCTTTGCAATCAATTCTTCGTACCTACGGCGTGCACGCACTTTGATTTTCGCGGTAAGATAGAATTTGTACTTCGCATCGGGCAACACGACCGAGCAAATGTCGCGCCCTTCCGCGATAAGGCTGTGACCTTTGGCAAGTTCTTGTGACACGCGGGTGCAAAGTTTGCGCACTTCGGGGAATGTCGCAACATAGGATGCAAGTTGGCTTATCTCGTTTTCGCGGAGCACGTAAGTGATGTCCACGCCATCAAGATAAATGTGCGTAATATTATTTATGATTTTCGCCTTAATATTGGGATTAAGATTTTTATTTTGCCGATACGCCACCGCAATTCCGCGGTAAATTGCGCCTGTGTCAAGGCATGGGACGCCAAGGGCTTGGGAAAGTCCGCGCGCCACGGTGCCTTTACCTCCCGCGACAGGACCGTCAATTGCGACATGAATAAGTTCTTTGGTTGTATCGGTTTTCATATTTAAAGGGTTATTCCCCCTCCTTCAACAACAGGTATAGCATCAAAATTCGTTAAAAGCAACTTTAATGGCGTGACGGTTATGAAACCTTTTTTAAGCCAATATATGTCGCCTTTTTGTTCAAATACAGATATGGGGTAGCCTTTTAAGGAGTGCTTTAACCAATAGAATTGATTGCCAAACGGATTGACTTCGTGGCGGTATTCGCTTCCGACAAGACCGGTTGTAAGATGTGTACAAACGATTTTGTGTGCGGAGAATTTCTCGGGATAGTTCACGTTCAAGGTTGTGTGTTGTGGCATGTGCTTCATAAAGAACGGAAGATTTTTTACAAATGCGTGCGCGATACGTGCAAAGGCTTTTTCGTCGGCGGTGTTGCGGACTTTACCGCTTACCGAGATGCTTGGTATACCTTGGATTGTGCCTTCGACGGCGGAGGACACCACACCGCTTGAATAAATGAATTCGCCACGATTGTTGTAATCCGAGATACCGCTTATGATAAGGTCGGGTTTAGAGTGCAAAATTTTATCAAGCGCCAAGGTCACGCAATCGCAAGGTGTGCCGTTGACCGAGAAAATTTTGATTTTGTTCAAAACAAAATATTGGCGGACGCGCAACGGGTACGCGCTTGTGGTTAATCTGTGACCGCTTTTGATTTGTGGGTGCAAGGGTGCCACGATGACTACGCGATGTCGGGCGCTTAATGCTTTTGCCAAAGTGATGACGCCCGGGGCGAAACAGCCTTGTTCGTTTACAAGCAGGATGTTCATGACGACACCTCCTCTTGCTTGGCTTGTTTTTTGATGTCTTTGATTAAACTGTTATTCCAAGTCTTGACTGCTTCGTAATCGGTGGAATTGTAATTAAGCGGGACAATTGTGATGTAACCGCGGTCGTACCAAGTCTTTGCGTATTTGTCGCTGTTGTCTGCGTTGCTTCGTACCGCAAGATTCGCCCAATAGTACTTTTCGCCCAAGCAATCGGTTTTTTCGGAGTAGGTCGAAAGTTGTGTCATGTGCCCCATGCTTGCTACCTTGACGCCTTTGATGTCGGTGTATTTTTCCGCGGTTGGGATGTTGATGTTTAAAAAGGTGTGCGCGGGAAGTTTCAAAGCGGCGAACTTTTCGACGTTCTTTTCGATGAACATGGCGGCATTACGTAACTCGTCTTCCGTGTGACCGCCGACTTTGTGCTCTACCGCTACCGCCATGGTTTTTACGCCGTGAAAGCAGGCTTCCATTGCCATGCCGATATTGCTACTGCAATAAATATCGTGCCCCATGTGTTCGCCGTTACTTAAACCGCAAATCACAAGGTCGGGTTTTTTGTGCGCCATGATTTCCGTCAAGGTAATCGAGATTGCATCCGCGGGGTTTGCGGCGGCGTTGAATTCGTAAGCCGGTATGTTGTCATTGGTGGATAATTCGGTGCCAATCCTTAATGTCATGATGTCTTTTGGGATTACAAAAGATGTGTTTTTGATGACTTCTTTGTACAAAAAAGGTTGGACTTGAACGGGGGTGTTGCGGGGGCTGAACGCCAAGCCACGGTGACGCGCGTTGTGCGACATACATACAATTGTGACCTTGTGGCGTTTCGAAAGTGCGTCCGCCAAGACCTTGATTTCATTTACCCGAATGTTCCCCAAATTCGCAATCAGAATATTCATGCAATTACAACCTTACCAACAAAATTCGCGGAAGTCAAGAATTTGTTATGCCCTTTCAAGTGTTGCGGTGCGTGTTACCCCGCCACCCATGTTGAAGACAAGTTGTATGTTCCCGTTGGTCAACTTTGTAAAGGTCGCGGGCATTGAGGTGTCAAGTCCGCTTGTTGGGGTGCTGTCGATAAAAATCATTTGCCCGTTTTCATATGTCCAAGTGTCATTACTCATACCATTAATTGTTATCAACCATAACCCAACCCCGCCGTGAACCATAGTTCCATCTTGGTTAAAGGTCAAAACAATTTCCGTGTTGCCAAGTACATTGGATGTCACACCGCTTACCCTGTCGGTCAAGGCGATGACTTTGTATTGCCCTGCAATTTCCGCCATGATTTCGTTATGTGTGTATTCCCGCCACTTTGCATATGCCGTTGTGTTTGCGGTTATGTTGTGGCTGAAATTAATTGGGGTCGTATAAGTTGCGCTTGTGTACCAACCGTCGAAATGATGAAACTGTCTTGACGGTTGTGCGGGAGCAATAGGTGCTTCCCAAAAGTAAAGTTGTTGTGCGGGGATTGTGCCACTTGCACCGCCCATGTTGAAACTGAATGTCTTTTTTGTGACATCAAAATGTGGCGTGGTGGTCAATGTAAGTGTAAAGTTTGTTATATAAGGAAGTTCATTTGCACCACCTGATTTAGGTGTAGGCATACCAAGCGTACTTTCAAGATAATTGTTCCATATCGACGGCTTCAATAGATTTAATTTTTGTCCTGTGATTGTAAGGGTGTTTCCTTGCTTGTGCCAAGTTACATCGTTTTGGTCGTTTGGATAAGGTCTTGGGGGAACGTCAAATATTGCTGTACCCCATTCGTCGCGCACATAGTCCACATCGAAAAGGTTTGCCAGTTGTTGCACTACGGTTTTATATTCGCTTTCGCGATTTTCGTATTGATTTTTCATGGCATCGTCCACCAACCAATAACTGAAAGCGGTGGCGCTTGCACTTTTATAGTAATTTTGGATTGTGCTGCCATTAAGAACATAAATCGATATATATCCATTATTATTAGAGAAGTATTTCTCGTGGTTTCTTTCAATCATGGTTTTGAAACTGCCACTTTGTGCTTCGCCCTCCACCGACACGGAAAATATGCTTTTGTTTTTAAAGTCCTCGATTGCCCTTTGCAATTTTCGGGGTGTGACCCAATCGAAATCTTCTCCGCCCGACCTGTTATTGCCGCCACCGCAAGCCGTCAAGCCCACAGCCATGACCATAATAAGTATCGGCAAAACAAGTAATTTAAGATATTTCACAGTACCCCTCCCTTTGGAGTACCCCTCTACGAGATTATACCATGCCGTTATTTTTGTGTCAAGAACTTAATCGTCGTCTTGTTCGGTGTGGTGGTGGGCGGGCTTGTGCGGTTTGGCGTGTGGGTTTTCAAGGTCAAGATTAAAGAATTTTTTGGCGAACAATGCTTTTTCGGGGATTGGTTGTTCGCGCATTTTTTGTTCAAATTTTTTGCGGTCGTATTTCAATTTTACAAGATACACATTGTAATTGTCGAAGTTGTCCCACTTGTTGTCGTCGATGTCAAAGTAGGTATAGCGCGTCCATTCGTCCTTTGTAAGCCCCGACGAGCCCAAACAAAAGAAACTTTTGTGACCTTCGCGGATATAGATTTTGCGTACGTGTTGGTGACCGAAAAATACCGCGTCGAAGTCTTTCCTTTGAAACATGCGGTCAAGCAGGTCTTCACGGAAGCAGTCAAAGTCTTCGTGAACTATGCCGTTTTCGTCGTGGCTGTAATGCGCGAAGTAAAGTTTGTGACCTTTGTATTCCAAAGTCCTTTCCAAAGGCATGGATTTGATATAGCGGATGTCTTCGTTGTCCAAACTGTGAAAGATGTATTCCATGTGTTTGACGCCGCCAAAAGTCATGCGGGCAACGCTTTTGTCGTAACGGATAAGTCGTTGCTCGTGGTTGCCCACCACGCATTGCACGCCCGACTTTTGCAAAAGTTTCAGACATTTGCTGCTGTCGGGACCGAATGTAACCGCGTCCCCCAAAAAGTAGACTTGTTTGATTTTGCGCTGCTTCTTTATGTGTTTTAAGATTGCTTCAAGCGCTTCCAAGTTGCCGTGTATGTCGGCAAACACCGCAATAGCCATGCAAAATTATATCACTTGATAGTTGATATTAACAAACAATATTATGCCTGTTTACTCTTCTTGATAAAGAGATATGCACCCGTTGCCAAGCCGCCAATCATTGCGACAAGTCCGGCGATACCAACATAAAGCCATCGCGAAGTTTTTTGCGAACCAGAGCCGCCTTGTGTTGTGTCATTGTTGTCGGCGACGTTTGATGTCCATTTGGGGTACAAAGTCGTGTCGTCGTGAGGTATGCCGTCAAATGGAGTCGTAAGTTCTTCGTCAGTGTACCAACCTTTAAATGTATAGCCGTCTTTTGTGGGTTGCTCGATGTCGGTAATGGCGACATCTACTTGTTCATAGTATTTTTCGCCGTCGACGGTTATGGTTACATATTCGAAGGTATGGTCTTGATGATATGCAGGTAATTTATCCATGTAAGCGTCGAGAGAGCCTTTCGGTACATAAATTTTTATGTCAACGTTATTTTCAAGAAAGAGATTTACGCTACTTGGTGGTGTTGGATTTGTAAATATAAAGGTTATAATGCTGCTGCATAAGTTAAATGGATTAAGTTGTGGTATGTTTGACAAACTTGCGTTAGTTTCATATACCACTTTTGCAAGACTTTTACAATTGCCAAACGCAAGATAACCTATACTATTTACACTTGCGGGAACTGTAACATTTACAAGTCCGGTTTGGTAAAATGCGTAATTCCCAATTATTTCAATGCTGTCTGGAATTGTGACTCCTACCATTTTGTCACCACCCAAAAGCGCTTCGTTGTTAAGCTCCCGTACAGGAAGTCCATTATATTCCGCAGGGATAATTACGTGAAATGGTTGTTCTGGTCTTGGAAATTCTGTGAAGTCAAATCCGTTTCCACCATTATTTCCTTGACCGACGCAATAATAACCGCCTTTATTAACAAGGACAAGTTTGCCGTTTACCCATTCATCGTTTTCCGCGTCATAGTAGATTTCGATGATTTCGGTTTCGGGTACGCTTGCAGCAGAAACGAACAAGCCTTGCGCGGGCAAAGCCGACATCATAACCACGCCCATGATTAACATTAAAAGTATTCTTTTGTATATTGCCATGTGACAAGTATGTGCAAAAGTAAAATATTTATCAAAAAATCGGCGGAGTGTTTTGGCAAATGTATTCGCCGCTTTTTAAGTTTCCAAGTTCAAGTTTTCCAATCGACACGCGTTTAAGTTCCACCGCATCAAGCCCCACAAAAGCAAGCATTTTACGTACTTCCCTGTTTTTGCCTGTGTGGATAGAAATTTGCACGGTGCGTGGGTCTAATCTGTCTGCCTTGTCGGATTTCGTGCGCAGTTGTTTGATGTGACCGTCGCTTATATCTTTGTTGACCGTGGCGACGTAGGTCTTTGTGATTTCATGGCTTGGGTGGGTCAATGTTTTTGCAAAATCCCCATCGTTGGTCAAAATCAAAAGCCCTGATGTGTCCGCGTCAAGTCTGCCAACAGGAAACACCCTGCCGGTGACCGGCGGCAGTAAATCCAACACGGTTTTGCGCCCGAGTTCGTCGGCGCACGTCGTGACGTAACTCTTGGGTTTGTTCAGGATAATGTAGACGTTTCCGTCGTTTGGTCGGATTGGTCGTCCGTCAAGTTCAACGGTGTCGCCTTGATTAATTCGGGTTGATAGGTCGGTTGTGGTTGTTCCGTTGACGCGGATTCTCCCATCGGTGACAAGTTGCTCGACGTTTCGTCGGCTGGCAACTCCGCAAGACGCAATGAATTTATTGATTCGCATGATAACAGTATATCATCAATTCCGCGTTCCATCAAGTCCGCAGCCTCTTCAAACATTGGACCGCAATTTAATACGCAACAGACGACGGTGATTGGTCCGCGTTTTTCTTGCCACCATTGTGCCTTTTCGTCATCGAACTTGAAAGTAAGCGCGCCAACATAGCAGCGTCCTGCCTTTTTGGTAAAGCCTGTTTTAACGCCTACGCAATTTTCCATGCTGTGTAAAAGGCGGTTTTTGTTACGAACTACTCGGGGATAGTCTTTGCCTGCGATACGTGCTTCTTTGGTTGCAACGATTTCCGCAAAGGTCGGGTTTTTCATTGCGTACGCCGTGACAAGCGCCAAATCGCGTGCCGTGGTGTAATGCCCCTCTTGGTCAAGACCGTGTGGGTTCATAAAGTTGGATTGGGTAGCACCTGCGCGTTTTGCGACTTCGTTCATCTTTTCCATAAAGTCGCCCTTTGGACATACTGCCCATGCGACCGCAGAACTTGCGTCGTTACCGCTTCGAAGCATCACGCCCAAAAGCAATTCGCGCACTGTAAGTTTTTCGCCTTTTTGTAAGTAGATACTTGTGCCTTCGATGCCAACCGCGCGTGGGTCGATTTCCACGGGGGTATCAATGTCATCGCAATTTTCAAGCGCGGCAATCGTTGTTACAATCTTCGTGGTGCTTGCCATTGGTAATTGTTGGTCGGCGTTCTTTTCGTACAAGACTTCGCCGGTTTCCGCGTTTAATGTACACATGGCTTTTGCACTTGTCGGTGCGTATTCGCCTTGGACTTCTGCGTCGTTGGCGCGAAGGGCACGGCGTGTTGCACCCTTGCCGATGTGCGCGCTTGTGGCAAAGCCCGCGTAAATCGAGCCTGCTAAGATGACGCCCGCGACAACCGCTGCGCCAACACGAATTAAAAATCTACGTTTTTTCATGCAACCAATATTTGCAATTGACAAAAAATATATACCATGTTATAATTAACACGTGGGATTAATGAGTTATTATAATGAACGAAACAAGGAAGAGAAAAAGTTAACAGCACTTGGACTTGCATTTACGGGTGCGATTGGTTTATTAGTGGCATCTGTAGCCCTTCCAACCGCATGTGAGATTGCCAAAAATCAACAATCACAAGTAGAAGCAATCGAACGGAATATTGAAAACATCGAATAAATGAAAAAAGCCCTTGCGGGCTTTTTTTTGTTTAGCAACAATGATTATGTGGCTTGCAACCGCAGCCGCACCCGTTTCCACGTCCAAAGAATGGCGCAATCGGGAATGCCCCGTTGCCGTTGTAGTAGCCACCGTTGCAACCGCCGTTTTCGCATTTGCATTTAAGTTCTGCGATTTCTTCGCGGTCTTGCAATACGACGAACAACAACAAAATCATTGTGGTGTTGTTGCAAAGTGCGTGGCATGCGCCGTTTTCTCCGTTTTGTGCAAACAATCCAAGTCCAACAAGCGCAGGTATCAATAAATCTCTTCTCATTTTAAAACTCCTTTTTGTTTTTTATTTTCCGTTTGGGTACAGTGGCAACTCGAAAAACTTGTTACAGACTTGTTCTTCAAAGTCCACGGCGTCCGGCGTTGGGCAATACCCGTACGCAGGCACCAACAAGTCGGTGTCCGCGACAACCTTTGTGATGACCGTTATGCACGCAGTCGCAAAGCACACGTCGCCCTCGAATTTACCGTTTGGACAGTTGCAACTTGCCACCGCCACGATTTCGAACGGAAATACACTTGCTTCCGGTACGTACATGACGATGTCTTCCGAGACCTTGATTTCACTTTTGGTGCTGTGCTTGTTGCCTTCCGCGTCCGCAAAAGTCACAAGCATTGGAATTACAACCGTGCATTTAATGCGAGCAAAACATGGACGTTCTTCCAACCTTTGTACCACCAAGTCCACCACTTCGGCATCAACTTGTGTGCTTACGGCGCTTATAAAAGTCTTTGCACCGTTCGGCACGCATTGCAAAGGCAACTTCACGTGTTCCAAACTTAATTGCTTTTTGCAACTGTCCAAAACGCGTTTTACCGAAATTGCAACTCTTGTACGTAAACCGTCAAGTGCGCTTCCATTGATTGGTCCTGGTGTTGCGGCTCCACCGCGATTACAAAAATATGACATACTTCTCCCCCTTGACATTAGTTATGCAAAATGTCTACGATTTGTTCCACTTTGTCCTTGTTCTCGCCTTCGACGTAGATGCGGGTCAGGTTTTCCGTGCCGCTTTTGCGAATTAAGATGCGCATGTTGGGCACATCGCCCGTGACGTTTTTCATGACCGAATGCCACAGTGGGGGCATGGGGGGGAACGCCCCATTATTTTCGATAAACATTTTAAGTACCATAAGCGCGCTGACAAGTCCGTCGTCGCACATGATGATGTCGGGAAAGACATAATGGCCGCTTGGTTCGCCCGCCACCACCACGCGGCTCTCTCGGGTACTTGCTTCGGAAGTGGCTTCGCAAGACTTCCTACGCAAGCACCGCTCAACGCCTGCTATCACGTGGCGGTCACCAACCGCGGTTCGGTGCACGTTGATGCCACGGCTTTCAAGGTATTTTTCCGCGCCACCGTTAAGCATTACGGTGCTTACAACATCGGTGGCGCCCATGTGTATGGCGAGAAAAGCAAGCAACACATCGCCCGGGATAACCGCGCCCGCGTTGTCCAAAACAACGCAGCGGTCTGCGTCGCCGTCGAAGGCAAAACCCACAGATGGCGGCGAGTGGTGCTTGCGGAAAAAGTCTTGCGTAGCCACTTTTGTAGCAAGTACCCGAGCGAGCCCCTCTGGGTATAGCGCGCCACAGTTCAAGTTGATGTTGTTGCCGTCGGGCGCGTTGTTGTACACATCAAGTTCAAACCCAAGACGCGTCAGTACATCAATTGCTACGTCGGCGCCGGAGCCGTTTGCGAAGTCTATCGCAACACGGGGCAATTTCTTGCCCGCGAACACAGGGGCGAATTTGCCAACAAGATAGTCAGTCCACAAGTCTATCGATTTCATAAAGCGCCTCCCCGTCAAGTTTTCTTCCGTTTTTATCGAACAATTTGATGCCGTTGAATTTGGGCGGATTATGGCTTGCCGTGACCATGATGCCCAAATCGCAGTCAAGTTTGGGCGTCAAAAATGCAATCGCAATTGTGGGCACGACGCCGACTTCGGTGATGTCAAGGGCGGCAAGTTCACGGCGCAACACGTCCATAATCCAAGCGCACGAGGCTCGGGTATCGTGACCTATGACAACCTTTTTATAGCCCGCGGTGATTATTGCACGGGCGATGCGTGCGACAAATTCGGGCGTGAAGGTCTTGCCTACTTCACCACGAACGCCGTCGGTTCCGAAATATCTCATTGCATTTTTATATGACGCATGATACAATGCCGTGATGGGTATGGAATTTGATGATGACACGGGTTGGACATTGTGGGACGATATTAGCATAACAGCACAGGACATCGTTGATGGTGTTCCAACCTTGTTCATAGATTTTTTTGACAAGTTGTTCCCCAATGCTTCGTTCCGTGGCAAGTTCAAAGCGGCAATGGAAGCAAAAGTAAAGTCCGACAAAAAATGGGACGACATAGATTTAGCAGGCGCCAAGTACACACTTGAATACCAACAAACGCATGGTATGAACGCATTGACCACGATAATGTGTGTAATGGAAGAAAATCTTAATAAGGGTGGAAACATTTGGGGCGATAAAGCAGTTCTTGACACCGAAGACGGTTTTCAAGTCTTTTTGGCGGCGATGGCGGCGTGGGCGGAAGAGATTTCAAAGATGCCCGATGCCGAAACCTTAATCATAGAAACGTTTTTTGATATGCTTAAAAAGAATCCGAAATTAATTGCGGGTGGCAAAGGTCGCAGCCACTGCACCATCGGCGCACGCGGTAATTACTTGACGGACCGATTTCGCGGTGACGTCGCCCGCGGCAAAGACGTTCGGGAGATTGGTTCGCATGTCCTTGTCAACGACGATGTAGCCACGGTCAAGGGTTAGGTCTTTTTTAAACAAGTCTGTGTTGGGGACGCGCCCGATGCAAACGAAAATGCCGTCGCAATGGATTTCTTGGCGCGAGTTCAATAACCGAACACCCGCAACTTTGTTTTCGCCGAAGATTTCCGCGATACCCGATTTGTAATGGATTTTTATGTCTTTTGATAATTGGTCGATAAGGACTTGTTGCGCCGTCAATTTTTCCGTGTCCGTGACCATGGTGATTGATTTGGCAAGTGACGACAAATAGATGGCTTCTTCCACCGCGTGATTTCCGCCACCTACGATTACTATGTTGCGACCTTTATAAAAGGCACCGTCGCAAAGCCCGCAAAAGTGTATCCCATTGCCAATGAAATCTTCGGCGCGTGGAGCCGTGATGTTGCGGGGCTTTTGACCGGTTGCAATGATTAAGGATTTGTATTGGATTTCGGTTTCTGCGCATTTGACGGTGTTTTTTTTAAAGTCCACTTTTTGGGGTTCGTCATAAATTATTTCGCAACCAACATTTAAGGCTTGTTCGCCCATTTTTTCGGCAAGTTCTGCCCCGCCTATAATCATGTGACCGGGGACGTTGGCGATGTCGGGGGTCAAGTTAATTTGCCCGCCCGGAGCCAAGTTTTCCACAATCGCGGTCTTTGCACCTGCGCGCGCGGCGTACAAGCCTGCGCTTAAACCCGCAGGACCCGCACCCAAAATCAAAACGTCATATGTTATCATATCATGATTATAAACGATAGCTGCTGGTTATCAAAATTATTTTTTGATTGCAATATCAAATAACATGGATAACTTTTCATATGTTATGGACTTGCTATTGTCCATGATGGTTTGTTTCGCGTATTCAAGGATATCTTCGGGCAAGACTTTATTAAGGACATCGTCTAATACTGTGGCTTGCTTTCCCAATGTTGCATCAACATATTCACGTGCAGTCATGTTTGAGGGCATGCCAGGTACTTGGGGCGGATTTATGGAGTGTTTTTTATATTCAATAGCCAATTGTTTTCGGAGCATATCTATAATCACTATTTCATAATTCTCGAACCCCTTATCTGTGGAAAGGTCTATACACAATGAATTTATAAAATCACCTATGGCAATAACAAAGTCTACGATTGATGTGCTTGTCGTAATTTGTTTGATGCTGTTATTTTCTTTTCTGTCCGCAAAGACAAGACGCGTGTCCATAATCCAAACAAGTCGTGCTTGGCTCATTACAAAAGTTCCAATTGTTTTTTAAACGTGTTCATGAATTCCTTTGCGCATTTTTTCGCGTGGAAGATTTCTACGTCGGCAACGCCTACGTCGGTTTTAATCATTTGGTTTTCGGTGTCGACAATAAGTTTAAGGATTACACTGTCACCCAAAACGTCGCAGGACAGGTCTTTGATGATTTCTTTGCCACGGATGTCAAAGGCATCGGCAACCGCAAGCATCATCGAGATTTTGCGCACGGCTTCCAAATCTTCGTCGGTGACCATGTCTTTGTATTTGACCCATTCGTTAAGTTGGAAATCTTCCCATTTCTTGAACGAAGAGGCGAACGCAGCAAGCACAATTTCTTTGTGCGAAACACCAAGTATAGGTGCCGCCAAGATTGCGTGGTAGTTGTTGATGTAACCGCCACTGTGGTACATGCAACTTGCAACGCGGAGAACTTTTGCATATACACGGGGCAATTTGTGAAGCACGCGGATTTGTTTGAACAACATTAATGAAAGGTCGTAATGACGGCGGGCTTTTTCACTGTCAAGATGTGAGATGTCGTAAATCGTATCCAAAGAATACGTCAACAAATCATTAATTGGTCTTTCAAGCGTGGTTGGGATTACGGCATTGCACAAAAGCCCAACGTTACGGTAAGCCATGGATGTGACAAGGCTTTCGACCTTTGAATATTTCAACACTGCGTCAAGGATACACATACCGCCAAGGATTGTGCGTGAACTGTGGCTTGAAATGCCTTTGATTTTTTGGCGCTTTTCAATGTCAAGGGTGGAGATGAAATCAAAGACTTGTTTAAATGTTGCCAAGTCCGCGACGTAATTGTGGTCGTGGTCGTATGGGTATTTTTTCATTTTGCGCGCCAAACGTCCAAACGAAGTCACGACGTCGCCTACACCCACGATTTGGGTTTCAGGGTCAAGACCTTTTAAAAACTGTGCGTTTTGTTCAAGTTGTTTTTTGAACGCGTCTACGCCTTGGTTTTCCATAATGGAAACCGAGCCATACGGAATTGTAACCGAGTCCAAAATCATGCGACGCGAATAATGAATAATGCGGGTCGAGAAACTTGAAATATTTACGATAACACCTTTACTTACAGCCAAGGTATTAATAACCGCGGTGTAGATAAGGTTGGTTTCGTCTTCGTTTGTAAGAAGTTTGAATTCTTGGTGGATGCTTGCGCCAAGTTCGTCGATAAAACTTTTATAGTTTTTTGCGGTTGTAAGGTTTTGGGCGCACACTGCGACGAAGTTTTTTACGCCTTCCGCTTCGCAAATCTTTTTGTACATCTTTAATATGGTGACGCATTCGTGAATCTTGGCGGATTTAATCATGCCGTCGGATTCGATGTGTTGGTTGATGTGAATTGGCTCGGACAACATTTTATAGATGTGAAAATGCTCTCCTACTTTCCCGTTTGCGATGGTCATCCTGATGTGCGTCGTGCCGACTTCAAAAACTGCGTATTTTTCCATGACCATAGATTAGCACGCCATGAAAATTCTTGCAATACCCAAAAAAATTGGTATTGCATTTTGTTTCGCGAATGTGACATACTGTCTTTATGTTTTCGTGGAAACGCGGACTTGCAGGCTTTGTGTGCATAGCCCTATTGTTGGGTAGTATGCCCTTTGTCCTTGCCGCCACCACGAACAGGAATTACAACGAAAATATAGGCATTAATTTTGAAGCCCCAATGCAACCCGTTACTCCGTTTTCAACAAAGTCAATCGAAGTTACAAACGCGCGTTTGACAAGCAATGCTCCAACGGTTTTCTCGTCAAGCATTGAAGGTTGGACAATCGACCAAAAGACGGCTTTGGGTGGCGCGCTTAATTTAAGTCAATTCTCAAAATTCAAAACCGACAATCGCTTGGGTGATTTGTCTTTCCTTACTTCCGCACCAATGAGCATCGGCACAAACAACAACGTCTTTGTTTTGACCAACAGAACCGAAGCCGCAAAAACCCGTGCAAGTTTCATCGGTCCCGCAATTCAATTCGAGGCAAACAGTTACTATATGGTGTCGGTGGATTATTACGCGACCGAGTCTTTTGGTGCATTTTACCTTGTCCCAAGTCAAGATACTCCGCTTGACAAAAACATAAGCCCGCGTATTGATTTGCCCCGCACTACTTCATGGCGCACGGCGCAATTCTTTGTCAAAACCGATTTGTTGGCAAGCCATACGTTCAGCATGACGATGAACCTTGGCAACGTGACCGAAAGTGCCGGCGCGATTTATTTCCAAAATCCACGCATTGATATGTTAAGTTTGGAAGCCTTTACATTGCAAAAGACAAAAGCCAATACGCAAAGCAATCTTTTGACCATGGAAGTCGATTTGGCGGACGAAGACTTTGTATACAACAACAAGAAGATTACCGAAACCCACGACCTTACATTTGAACGCAACGTCATCGACCCAAAGCACGCCGCGAACCCCGAGTTATTCGGCACGGTTTCGCGCACTTCTATTCCGAGTTCAAGCGTTCCCACATTATTGAACCTTGAAGACGTAAATCGTGTGCACCTTGCGAAAAGTTCGGGCGTCGGCAACGTTATGCTTCTTGCAACCACAAACATGCAGGCAAGTTTGAAACTTAAAGCGCCTTTCACAATCAAGCGCCACCAAATTTACATGATAAGTTTTTACACCCTGGTATCCAATGGAACTTCATCAACAATTCGTATACGCGAAAACGGTTGGGCGAATATGAAAGCGGACGAATACTTTGACACCCAACACCGCAGTATCAATATTACAGGAAATCCCGACCTTAATGGGTGGGCGCTTAATACTTACTTTGTTACAGGCGAAACTTATTACGACATTCCGGTAGACATCGAGTTGTGGGTTGGCACGCAAGAAAACCGCGCAACGGATTTCATGGTTATTGACGGCTTTAATATCCAACGCATAAGTCACGAGTACTTTACAAACTATGGTCAAACACAAACCGAAAACCACTATTCCATGGACACCAACCAAACCGCAGACATCGCAAATGCGTTCTTTAACTTGGGAACAATCCGCAATGTCGATTCGCCTTATCCTTTGAAAGCCAACGATTGGAACCATGTATTCGACGAACAAGACAAGGACTTGGTTTTAAGCGGAATTGTAAATACCGAAGAAAAGCATTGGGCAGAGTATGCAAATGCGGGCGCGGGCAAGCAAAGCAATTACGGCATCGCGGGAATCCGCCCCAGTATCGTTAACGGGACAAGCCCAAACAACAACGTATATATGATGCAAAACCGCGGGACCACGTGGCAAACCTTGACAAGCCCGTCGATTCGTTTGGGTTCCGGCGTCACAAACGTGATTTCGTTCGACCTCATGCGTCAACACTTCCCTAACCAAGGTCTTAACTTTTGGGTTTCCGCACACGTCAAGAACCGTGAAATTGCACGTATAAATCTTGGTTACGACCCAAGAAGCGGTGGAAATCTTGTAAGCACGGGTTGGGAAAAGTATTCGTTTGCGATTACCGAGTCCGCGATAAGCAACCGCGAAGTTACGCTTAAATTCAACCTTGGGTCAAACGCAAGGGGCGAACGTACTTCGGTGGCGGGCATTGTGTTCCTTGATAACATTCGTGTTGTGCAAACCGACCGCGCCCAAGACATCCCAAGCAATGCGGAAAAAATGGATTTGAATAACACCATGGAATTCTTTACGACAAGTGACGCGCAAGCCTTTGTCGGCGTTTATTCGAACACCTTGCAATTTGTAAATAACAATCGCACGCAATCGACTTCTATGGCAAACACGCTTACCGAAAACATCGGTGGCGGTTCCTTTTACGAATACAAGATGCGCATCAAAATCGAAAACCTTAACGCATATCACCTTTGCAAGCCCGGCACGCCAAGTAGCAACAACATCAAAGACAACACAGGGATTAAGATTGATTGCAAACTTGCCGACCACGATTGGGGTGTGAACGTAAAACTTGACGGATTTGAGGGCGGATTTGAACATCTGCGCCCCGCCGACATTCGCGACATGGATGTCGTGGACGGCAACGGATTTGCGGAAATTGTTTTCTATATCCGTCCGGATTCAAGCGACGACCTTGCATTGCGCGTGACCTTTGGAAGCCAAGAAGTCGCGGTCACCGGCAACGTATTCATCCGCGACATCTCTTTGAAAGCCATTGACGAAGACGAATTCAAAGAAGCCCGCACCAAATTTACCGACAGCACTCACGTTGCGTTTATCACCGAATCTTATTCCGAAAGCGACGAAAAGGCAAAGGGCGAACGCGTTCCAATCGAGTGGTGGATTGTCGTGCCTTCAATTATCATGGCGGTGGCTGTGCTTGTGGCGCTTATTGGATTCCTTTTGAAAAAAGACATATTCCGTCGCCACATTAACAAAAAACATACTTCGTACGCAAGCGACGACCGCCGTGCGAGAAAGTAATTTTATTTGACAACACTTGATTTTTGAACTAGTTTTAATATGTGACGAAGCAAAAAATCGCCATAGTTGTTTTATCGGTCATATTGCTTGCGGGTACGGGCGTAGGCTTGTACTTTATTTTCCGCCCCGTCGATGTTAATGTCCCACCAATTCAAGCCAACCAAGAATACTATTTGCAAGAACGATATATTGGTCTTTTCCGCTATCCCGACGCAACAGGTATGCCAAGCAGCAACATAATTACTAAAAAAACCAACGACAAAACTCATGCCAAGTTTTCGTCGGATTGGAAGACGTTTACCTTGTCGTTTTGGCTTTCGGGTGACGATTTCGTGGACTTTGTGTTTGTGATAACCAACATTTCCCAAAACAAGAAAAATCTTACCGCGACGGTGCGCCACATATATGACGGGGATTTACGCGAATACCGTATTCGAAGCACAAAGGACACGTTTATTTTGACGACGACGATGATTTACAAAATCAAAACTTCAAGTAGCGCTCATGCCCCTGCGCCAACCGAGGAAGTCTTCCGCGCGAACACCGACGTTTTGGCGTTCAGGCGCGTCGCACCGGCTTACATTACACAGGGGGCAAATCCGTGAACAGGTTTATGTATTTTATAAGGGGCAGGAAGTTCATTGCTTCCGCGATTATTTTGCTTGTCGTAGTGGGGATTACGGTTGCGATTGTTTTGAATACGCGCCCAAGTTACATGTCTTTACGCGACCTTAACATTCAAAAGGGCGTCGATTTGGAAATCCGCAAGTTGTCGGATTACAATGGCTCGAAATTATGGCTTCATAAAAACGGAACATTTTCGTTCAAAATTGTTTACAAAGGTAACAACGAATTCGTTGGCATCGGTACCTATAAAAAGGTCGGCAAGCAATATAACTTTCAATACCAAGACTTGTTCCGTGCAAGAAGCGCGAACTTGGCGTTAAACCCCGAGCACAAGTGGGACGAAAATTACGACTTTACGTTGGAGCGCGACCCGGACTTTTACAATTGGAACGTGAATTACGACATCGTAAGCGGCGGGCGCATAGAGTTGCGCTGCCCCAACAGTCGATACTATTACTTTAAATGATACCCGACTTTTTTAAGCAATTTCCGTAAAACTACGGTGCAAAGACCAATCCAATTTTCGCGGTCTTTCGGTTTCATTTTGCAATACGGCTTCATTTCGCCCTCGGCTTGGAACCCACCAATTTTCAAACTTATTGGGTTTTCACAGATTTTGTCAATTATGACGGGCGGGACGTTGCCCACGATAACAGTAGACGATTTAACATATTGGGCGACTTTGCCGTTATATGAAACGCAATAGCCCGTGATAAAGTAGGTCTTTTTGTTGCGCACGAAGTTGTGTTGTTCGCGACATTTCTCTTTGGTGATTGGTTTTTCCAAGATGCGACCGTCACACCAAACCACGGTGTCCGCGGTTATCACTGCCCCGTCTTTGATTGGGTCGGCAATGAAAGGGCGATTCTTTTCAAGGGCAAGCATCTTAACATACTGTTTGCAAAAATGCTTGCTTACGCCATCATGTCGTATCTCGGTGTTAAGTTTATCTTCGTCAATGGGGCGCAAAATCTTGACATATGGAATACCCGCGGCGTCCAAGATTTGCGCACGATACGGCGAACCGGTTGCAAGTACAATCATTCGGTATTATATCATCGCACCATATAGCGAGTCAATACGGGGACAAGTATCTCGGATTTTTCCATAAGTTCAATTTCGTTACGCACCCCATTTGCAAGGATGATTTGGCAAGGCGCGACTCCGCAAGTTCGTGCTATGTCGATAAGCGGTGTGCCGTCTAATTTAATTTTGATTAACATACCAATATTTATGCGCGCCATGAAAAGTTTTGCAAGTTCCGTCGCATTGATTACCGCCTTTGCGGTAGCCACCCGAGCAATCGGGTTTTTCTTCCGCATTTTCTTGTCGCGGGTTTTAGGTGCGGAAATGCTTGGCGTGTACCAAATTGCGCTCTCGTTTTTCATGGTGTTTTTGACGCTTGTGTCGTCGGGGCTTCCGCTTGCAATTTCAAAGCGCGTCGCCACAAAGCAATCCCACGGCGTTATTATTGCGGGACTTGTGATAAGTTTGACCGCAAGCACCGTCGCATGTGCGATTGTGTTGGCTTTTAACGGCTTGTTGGGGGTCATATTCACCGATGCGCGCTGTGTGTCAATTCTTATTGTGTTGTTGCCGTCAATCTTTGCGGCGTGCTTTTACGCCGTTATACGCGCGGTTTGGTGGGGCGAAAAGCGCTACTTTTTATTGGGCGCGACCGAGTTAATGGAGCAAATCCTGCGTGTCATCGTGTTCGTTATCATGCTTGCGTTTGCGTTCTTATTCGTGGATATGGCGCAAATCGCGGCGTTAAGTTACACAGTTGCATTTGCACTCGCTTCGATAATCATCGTCGTGATGTATTTCAAGACCCGCAAGCTTGACAAGACCGCACCAAAACTTTCGCAATACAAACCCATATTGAAATCCGCCGCGCCAATCACGGGCATGCGGTTATTGGGAAGCATTGCCATGCCAATCATCGCGATTATCATACCGATGCGACTTATCGCCGCGGGTTGGACGCCCGCCGCCGCAATGGCAGCGTTCGGTATAGTTGTGGGTATGACTATGCCACTTTTGACATTGCCAAGTACATTAATCGGTTCACTTACAACGGCGCTTGTGCCCGAATTAAGCCCCGCATATGCCGAGCGCAAAATGGACAAAGTCAACCGCCAAATATCCAACGCCGTCAAGTTCACGTTGTTCATAAACTTTTTAATGTTGCCCGCATTCATTGCGCTTGGCGAGGGTTTGGGCGCGTTTTTGTATGCCGAGCCACGTGCGGGCGAATACCTTACGACCTTCGCGTGGGTGATGATTCCGATGTCTTTGTCGCAGTTGACAAACGCGATTTTGAACTCGTTGGGCGCGGAGACACGGTCTATGCGGAACTATGTAATCGGTGCGGTGTTCTTGTTCCTTATCGTTTGGTTTTTGACGCCAATAATCGGCATTGGTGCGCTTATCGTCGGCTTGGGTACATGCATGGGCATCGCGTCCACGCTAAACCTTATATTAATCGCAAAGTTGACAAGTCGCAAACTCCTATACACCACGGTGTCGCAAATCGTAAGTTTTTCGCTTGTATGTGTGCCCGCCGCGCTTTCGGGATTTTTCTTGTACGGGATTTTAATCCACGTTATTGGGCTGTTCTTCTCGCTTTTGATTTGTGGCGCCGTTGCAATCGCCGTATTCTTGGGGCTTTGTCATATGTTCGGTATGGTCAAACTTTTTTCATGGCGTTTAAAAGCGGACCCCAAATGTCAACTTCCGGGTTGATGTGGTAATCGGTCATTTTCGCGCGGTCGTCAAACGTAACGCCGTCAAAGCCCCGCAAAATCACAATCGGTGTGCACTCGTTACCCTCGCCCATGATTAGAACTGCCATTGCGGCAAGCGGGTCGATTTGGTTGACTTGTGTCACGTGAAGTTTGCGCCCAAAAAGGTCTTTTTGCCCGCGCATGTCTTTTAACAATTTCACGCCAGCAAAGCCCGTGGTCATGCCCATGACGCCCCAACGTAAAGGCGCGGTGTGGCTGTCCGTCGCGACAACGCCAAGGCGCTTTGCCCCACTTCGTTCGATGAGGCGGGCGCGGATTTCGGCGCACAACTTGTCGGTGTCGCGTGGCCACATGATGTAATGCCCATTTGCGTTGCTTTCGTCGATGCCGGCGTTGGCAATCAACATGTTGTCGGTAATCGTCAAATTAAAATCGAATCCGTCACAATGGCGGTATTCCAAAATGTGGCTGGCTTCCCCGCGGATTAAATCCTTTTTGTCAACGGTGCCAACCTTGGCGGTGCGACCTTGATGGATTCCCAAAATCTTGGAGGTGATAAAAACTATGTCTCCGTCGCGCACGTCAAGCCCGTCGATAATATCCCAAATTTCATCCTTGGGCGGTTGTACAATCCGCGTCTTGATTGGTAAGAATTCCATGACGCGATTGTATCACACCAACGCAATCATGACAATACTTCCAACAATAATTGCGGCGGCGACGAATTTTTGGATAAGGTTGCCCCGTTCCCGCAAAAATATCATTGCAAAGAAGACGTTTAAAATCACATACACCGCGGAGATACTTGCGACCTCGATAAAGTGGTCGTAAAATTGGTAAGCCCGCAAAATCGCAAACGCGGTAAGCCCTTGCGCGATGCCTGCGATGACAATTGCCCACCAATGCGGGCGCTTGACTTCGGTTACAAGGGCGCGGAATTTGGCTTGACGCGTTGCAAGAAGCATTAACGCCGGCACACCGAACGACAAGAATACAAAGAACGGCAGATTGAACTCGGGAGAATTGTATGTTTCCAATGTGAACGCCGCGGTGAAAAATATGGTGGACAGGACTTTTAATAGGACGTAACGGTTGATGCGCAACTTCCCTTTTTCAAACAAGGCAAGGAAATTCGCCAAAACAATAAGCACACAGCCAAGCAACTTTAACCACGCAAAACCGCGCCCCAAAAAGATAATGCCCGAAAACAAAAAGAAGATGCGGTAAACTTGTTGCACCATGGCGTCGACGGAGATGTCAAGGTTCTTGCGGCAAATGTCGTCAAGCCTATCGTTGACGGCGTACAGGGCAAGCGCGATGCCAAGCAAAAGCCAAGTAAGCCAATACGTCGGGAACGTCCAGCCAAAGAACGGGCACAGCACCAAAATCGACACCGCGGCGATGCCTTGTGTGACAACCGTCAATGCGCCGATACTTTTGGTGTCCTTTGTCGCGACCTTGAAAAATTGCAGGAAGACAACCTGAAACACCACAAACATCAATGTAAACCATAGCCATGTCATGCATATACCCTAGCATACTTGCGCACAATAAATCAATGTTCAACATCATAATCCGTGTATTTATCATTTACATCGTCGTGATTTTTGTCATGCGTTTGATGGGCAAGCGTCAAATCGGCGAAATGGAGCCCTTTGAATTGGTCATCACGTTAATCATTGCGGACTTGGCGACGATTCCTATGGCGGAGCAAACGATACCAATTTGGTACGGTGTTATACCATTGCTTGTAATTTGCGTAATTCACTTTATAACAAGCATTCTGACAAAAAAAAGCCCCACAATGCGCGACATTATAAGCGGTAAGCCCGTGGTTGTAATCGACGATAACGGGATTGACTTTGAAGAGTTGAAAAAGTTGAACATAAGCGCCGAGGAATTAATGGAGGCGCTGCGAAACTTGGATTATTTCGACATGAGCGAAATTAATTACGCAATCATCGAACGCAACGGCAAAATCACGGTGATTCCAAAAGCCGCCAACATGCCGGTGACGCGCGAAGACATGAAATTGAAACTCCCCGAGAACGACATGTTTTACACCGTAATCGAAAACGGCAAGGTCATCAAAAAGAACCTTAAAGAAATGGGTCTAAAAGAAAGTGGTGTTATGAGCCTCGTACTACACAAGATAGGGGGTAGTATGACCGACATACGACATGTCGCTTTTTGTAACTTGTCGGAAGACGGAAACGTGTACATTCAAAAACACGGTGAAGCGGCGCAAAACTTCCAAATAAAAATGAAGCCCGAATACTTTATAAACCAGAAAGATTACCAAGCCCCGGTTTTGTCCGAAGTGGATTGCCAAGTTCACGGAAAGGAGGGCAGTAAGAAATGATGAGACTTATCGCAGTATTGGTGTTGCTTGCCGCACTTATCGGGCTTGCGGTTGCCGAGCAAGTCACCGTGGACCACGTATACGGCAAAATGAAAACCGAGACCGCGGCGGTAATGGAACTTGTGAAACTCACCACCGAGGGCGAACCCAAAACCGAGTTCGGGCAAGAAACCAAAGACCGCATCGACGACATGCACGCGTATTGGCTTGGTAAAGAGCGCAAACTTGGCATTATCATCAAGCATATTGACTTGTCGTACATTTCCGATGCGTTGATTTATGCGCGCAACTTTATCCATTCGGGCAACAAGGAAGAAGCACTTGGGGGCTTGCGTCGTTTAGAGTATCTTTTGGAAAGTTACCACGGCGTATATGGGCTTAACGGCGTAAATATACTTTGATATGGGTATTGCAAAATCACGAAAAGTGTGGTATAGTACGTCGAAATGACAAATGAAAATGTGTATAAACTTGCCAAGGTTGGTGTTGCTTGTGCAGAAACAGAGTTTTTGCGCAGAGTCATGCCCTGCATTGAACGTTACGCCGAAAAGGTCGGTGCCGAGTTTGGTGTGGATGCGGGCAACCTTGCCGGTGAAGCAAATTTGTATGCACTTGAACTTATACGTGGAGGAACCGCACATAATGTTATTACTTTCGTTACTTCAACGCGTTGGAAGATTGAACGCTTGGCGGTTGACATGTTCAAAGAACAATATCTTGATGTCGTGGACCATAATCTTGCGCTTGATGCACGAAGCAATGAAGGCTTTGAACAAGTCGAAACACAAAGCATGCGCGAAAGCGTCAGAAATGTTGTGGACGAAGTAATCGAAATGCGTTACGGATTTCGTAACGACCCTATGACCCAACAAGAAATCGGCGAATTTTTTGATTTAACAAAGGCGCGAATAGGACAAATTGAAAAGAAATCCAAGCAAACACTTATAGCACAACATTATGACGGACTTAAAGATTTGCACGCAGAAATTTAAACAAGATATTTTTCAAGGTACTTCCCCGTCATACTGGCGGGGTTTTTTGTTATTTCGCGCGGGTTGCCCATGGCAATTATTTGCCCGCCTTCCGCGCCTCCGGTTGGTCCCAAATCGATGATATGGTCGCAAACTTTTATCACGTCAAGGTTGTGTTCGATAACGATCACGGTGTTGCCCGCATTAACAAGCCTTTGTAAGATGTCGATAAGTTTTTGCACATCGTAACTGTGAAGCCCGGTTGTAGGTTCGTCAAGGATGTACAGGGTTTTGCCTGTGCTTGCGCGCGACAATTCTTTTGCCAATTTCACACGTTGCGCTTCGCCACCGCTTAACGTCGTCGCCGATTGCCCAAGACCTATGTAGCCAAGCCCAACGTCTTGGATTGTTTTCAATTTTTTGTAAATGTTGGGTATGTTTTCGAAAAACTTGACCGCTTCGTCCACGTTCATTTCCAATACGTCGTGGATGTTTTTGCCTTTGTATTTGACTTCCAAAGTTTCGCGATTAAAGCGTCGCCCGCCGCAGACTTCGCACGCGACAAACACGTCGGGCAAAAAGTGCATCTCGATGCGACGGATACCCTCGCCGTCACAGTTGTCGCAACGACCGCCCCGCACGTTAAAACTGAAACGCCCACTTGCATAGCCCCGCTCTTTTGCGTCGCGCGTGTTAGCGAACAGGTCGCGGATTGCACCGAAAACTTCGGTATAGGTCGCGGGATTTGACCGCGGAGTGCGCCCGATTGGTGATTGGTCGATGTTGATGACTTTGTCTATGTTGTCAAAGCCACCCAACATATCGTGTTGTCCGACGGGCATACTACCCCTATGTAGTAGGTTGTGAAGCGCCGGATATAAAATCTTATTCACAAGTGAACTTTTGCCACTGCCCGACACGCCGGTCACCGCGGTCAAAGTTCCAAGCGGGAACTTGACGTCAATGTGTTTCAAGTTGTTTTCAGCGGCACCTATGACTTCAATGTGTTTTCCGCTGCCTACCCTGTACGTTTGCGGGATTACGATTTTGCGCTCGCCCTTCAAGTATTGTCCGGTCAAACTTTTTTCACACGCCATTACTTGGTCGATTGTGCCCGCGGCGACAAGTTCGCCACCTTTTGCGCCCGCGCGCGGACCAATGTCCACAATGTAATCTGCCATGCGGATTGTGTCTTCGTCGTGTTCAACGACGATAAGCGTGTTTCCAAGGTCACGCAGTTTTTTTAATGTCTGCAATAACTTGTCATTGTCGTGTTGATGAAGCCCGATACTTGGCTCGTCCAAAATGTACAATACCCCGACAAGCCCGCTTCCGATTTGGGTGGCAAGACGGATGCGTTGGCTCTCGCCGCCACTTAAACTGTCGGCGCTTCGACCAAGCGTCAAATAATGCAATCCCACGTTCATCAAAAACGTAAGGCGCGATGTGACTTCACGGATAATGCGGTCGGCGGTTTGGGCTTGGCTTGGCGACAACTTTACCGTCGCAAAGAACTCCAATGTGTCGCGTATTGACTTGGCGCACAAATCGGCGATATTGATGTTGCCGACGCGGACGGCAAGGCTTTCGCGTTTCAAACGCTTGCCATTACAAAGCGGGCAAGTTTGTTTAACCATAAGTTTGCCGATTTCTTCGTGCACCCAATCGCTACCCTTGTCGTGGTAAAGGCGCTTCAAATTTTCCTTGTTCAAATATGCGGGCGGCGCGCCGTCGTAAGAGCGTATTTTCGCATTAAGCAAATCATCGTCGACTTCGAACGTAAAGCCAAGTCCACTGCAATTTGGGCACGCACCAAAGGGGCTGTTGAAACTGAATGCTCGGGGCTCCAAGTCTTCGATACTGATACCACACTCTATACACGCATATTTGTTGCTGAACATTTTTTCGGTTTCACCAATCGTGAACAACACAAGCCCGTCGGTCAAACGAACCGCGGATTCCACGGATTCGGTAATTCGGGCGTGTTGGTCGGGCGACATCTTGATGCGGTCGACGACGACACTTATTGTGTGGCGGATGTTTTTGTCCAAAGCGATATGTTCGTCAAGTCCATAAATACTACCGTCGATTTTGACGCGAGCAAACCCCGAACGACGCCACCCGTCAAGTTCCTTTGCAAACGTGCCCTTTGAACCACGTACGACAGGAGCCTCTATCGAGACGACGCCTTGCCCGTCGTATAGTTTTATCGCTTGCTCCACGATTTGGTCGATGCTTTGGCGCGTGATTTTTTTACCGCACTCGGGGCAATGGGCTTCCCCGACGCGCGCGTACAACAAACGCAGATAATCGTAAATCTCGGTAACCGTGCCCACGGTAGACCGCGGATTGTGGCTTGTGGTCTTTTGGTTTATCGCGATGCAGGGGCTTAAACCCTCGATACTTTCTACGGCGGGCTTTTGGATTTGCCCAAGGAATTGGCGCGCATAAGACGATAAACTTTCCATAAAGCGTCGTTGCCCCTCGGCAAAAATGGTGCCGAACGCAAGCGTCGATTTTCCGCTGCCCGACACGCCCGTCATAACAACAAGGCTGTTGCGCGGGATTTCCACATCAAGACTTTTAAGGTTGTTTTCCTTGGCACCTTTAACGATGATACTTTTCACTTGCAAAGTATACCCAAAAAGGTGTACAATTTGCAAGAGGTACGCATGAAGAAATCATCATTTCTAAAAGCATTATTTGTCGCGGGGCTTATCACGTTGGGCACGATTGCGGGCACGCAAGAATCACAGGACGCCACAGAACAATCCAGCCCGTTGGGTGCGGTGCTTGTCGTAGGGGGCATGGCGTCGTTGATTGCTTACGGCGGGGCGCGTGCCAATCGCGACGGTCAAGAAAAGGAACCCGATTGATGCTTTATATCATACGTCACGGCGAGACCGAGTGGAACGTCGAGGGGCGATGTCAAGGTTGGTCGGAAAGCCACTTGACCCAAAAAGGCATCGCGCAGGCACACTTGGCGACGGACGAAGTCGCGAAATTGCCCATCAAGCATATCTATTGTTCCGACCTTATTCGTGCGCGCGACACCGCGGAGATTATCAACAAAACATTGCAGGTTAAAATCACGTTTGACAAGCGGTTGCGCGAATTTTCAAGCGGCACTTTGGAAGGCACATTAAGCGCCCAATTTCCAGAAGAAGTAAGAAGAGAGCGTGCCAAAAGAATCACCAGCCAAGAAATATGCAGAAAATACGGCATGGAAACGCGCCAAGACGTGTTCGACCGTGCGCGAAGTTTCGTGGACGAATTGCGCGCAAAGCACAGCGACGACGCGTTAATCGTGTCGCACGGGGGTTTTATCACGATTCTTTTACACGCAATCAAACACCAAAAGTTGGACAACAAAGTGTACGACGATGAATTTTATATACCCGAAAACGCCTCAATCGTGAAAATCAACCTTTTTTAAGGCGTGTGATTTCTTCGCGGAATTTAATTGCACTCTCGAAATCAAGAGACTTCGCCGCGATATTCATAAGCGCGGTCAACTTTTCGATTTCGTCGCGGAGTTGCGCCTTGCCAAGTTTGCGCGCACTTGTCACCGATTTGTCCGACACATAAAGCGTGTTTGAAATCGGCGAGTACACCGTCTTTGGCGTGATGCCGTGCTCTTTATTATAGGCTTGTTGGATTGCCCGACGACGGTTAGTCTCGTCGATTGCGCCTTGCATGCTGTCCGTCATTTTGTTGGCGTACATGATTACCCGTGCATTGGCGTTACGTGCCGCGCGCCCAATGGTTTGGATTAAAGACCGTTTAGACCTAAACAAGCCTTCCTTGTCGGCGTCAAGCAATGCGACAAGTTCAACCTCCGGTATATCCAAACCTTCGCGCAACAAATTGATGCCAACGATTACGTCGAATTCGTCTTTGCGCAAAGCCGTGATTATTGAAACACGTTCAAGCGTGTCGATTTCGCTGTGCAAATATCGCACGCGCACGCCCTCCTGCGTGAAGTATGCGGTCAAATCCTCCGCCATTTTCTTGGTAAGGGTTGTGACAAGGACCTTACCTTTGGTTTTGCGGATTTCGCCAAGCAAATCGGTGACTTGGTGGTCCTTGGGTTTGACAAAGACTTCGGGGTCCAAAAGTCCCGTCGGACGAATAATTTGTTCGGTCACGACGGATTTGTCGCCCCGTGCGCCGTCCATTTCGTACTCGGCGGGAGTTGCGGAAACATAGATTGTTTGTTGTATGCGCTGGGTGAACTCGGCGAAATTAAGCGGGCGGTTATCATATGCGGACGGCAAACGAAACCCAAAATCCACAAGCGACGTCTTGCGCACGCGGTCGCCATTGTACATGCCGCGAATTTGCGGGACCGTGATGTGGCTTTCGTCTATAAATGTAACGAAATCCTCGCCCATGTACGACAGCAACGTATACGGTGGCTGACCCGCCGTACGTCCGTCAAAGTATCGGCTGTAATTTTCGATGCCGTTGCAATACCCCATTTCTTGCATCATTTCGATGTCGTAGTTTGTGCGTTGGCGAAGACGGTGCTCTTCAATGATTTTGTCTTCCCCTTTGAATTTCGCAAGTTGCACGTCAAGGTCGCGACGTATGTTGCCAATCGCCGTGTTCATTTTGTCTCCACCCACAGCATAGTGGCTTGCCGGGAAAATCGCGACGTGGTTAAGACCGGCAACCGTGGTCGCGGTCAATGCGTCCATTTCGAAAAGACTTTCCACGACATCACCGTTAAACAATACGCGCACCATGGTTTGCGTTGTGTGCGACGGGATAATGTCCACGACGTCGCCCTTCGCGCGGAACGTAGCACGTTCTATATCGTCACCGGCGCGTTTGTATTGCACGGCAGACAACCTTTTGATAAGACTGTCGCGGCTCAGCCGCTCGCCCGGACGCAGGCTTATACAAAGGTCGTAATATTCCTTTGGCGCGCCAAGACCGTAAATGCACGACACCGAAGCGACGACGATTACGTCTTTGCGTGACGACAACGAACAGGTCGCACTGTGGCGCAACTTGTCAATCTCGTCATTAATACTCATGTCCTTTTCAATGTAGGTGTCGGTGCTTGGCAAATAGGCTTCGGGTTGATAGTAGTCATAGTAACTTACGAAATATTCCACCCTGTTGTCCGGGAAAAAAGCGCGGAATTCGTTGCACAGTTGTGCCGCCAAGGTCTTGTTATGCGCAATGACAAGCGCGGGCTTGCCAAGTTGTTGGATGACGTTTGCCATGGTGAAAGTCTTGCCCGAACCCGTGACGCCAAGCAAAACTTGGTCGCGCACACCTTCGCGGGCGTTTTTGACAAGGCTTGCAATAGCCTCGGGTTGGGAACCCGTGGGTTTGTAAGGGGACACAAGGTCGAATTTCACCATTGATTGTACCATTAATTATTACCCTTGGGCAACATTAAATATTAGTCCATGCTTGTCCGCGATGTATGTGGATTCTTCGTCCAATTCAAAATGTTCGCATGCCGAAAAGTCGATTTCTTTTCTTACTACTCCGCCCTCAATTTGACAACCAAGTTTTTCGTAAAAACCCCATGATTGGTGAAGAATATTTGTCGCCCACCATGACTTTTTCTTGGCACGAATTTCGTCGTCGGTTGTCACGGTGTTGATAAGCGCCCGACCAAGCCCCAACTCTCTGCAATTACCAGCATGATAAACAAGGATGTCGTCCAATTCAATGGATTTTTTGGGTGCCATGACATAGTGTTCGTCCACAAAAACCGCCCGACCAAGGGAGACTTTCCGTAGGTCGTGTTGGATAATTGAAGTGCCCAACTTTGGGACGGCGTGCGAGTAAAGGTGGCGTTGCTTGCCAAAAATGCTTTTTGTGTTGGTTACCTCGGTAACAAACCTTAAACCGCCAACGCGGTCCAAAAACTCTTGCGCTTCGGGTTTCAAGCCCACGGGTGGAATATAATTGTAAACTTTAATCATTCATGGCATTTTAACACGTTTCGGTCACAATTGCAATAGGCGGGTGATTGCGAAACCGAAGATGACACCGATTGTGGTTAAAAGGACTTTCCAACCGATTGATTGCCAGCGTCGTTTAATACGGTCATCGTGTTCGCGACGAAAGGCTTCCCCGCGCGTGGTCAAGGTTACGACGTATTGCATGTTACCCTCTTTGTCGCCAGAAGCACTGTAATCCAAATATCCGTCCAACACAAGGTTTTTCATGTGTGTTTCAAGTTGCTTGCCCGTGATTTCGTAACGCACGATGACGTTGCCTTTTTTGGAAAGTGCGATGTTTTTCAAAATCTCTTCGGGCGGTATAAGTGCGGTGCGTTTGCCGCGACAGTTGCTGAATATAAACTGCATTATGCGGGTTTCAATACGGTTCAACATGTTAACAAAGCCCCGCTATTAACCCGCCGATAAGTCCGCCGATAAAACTTGCGACAAGCACGCCACCAAGCAACACCAACAAGGTGCGCTTGTCAAGTTTGATTGCTTCGCGTACGTTGCGTTTGACGCTTTCCACGGCGACGCGACCTTTTGGCAAAACGGTCAAGCAATAGACCGTTTCGTCGCTGTATTTCACGTCAATCATTTCGTTGTCTTGCAAAAACCTGACCATTTGGTTCAACACGTTGGTGTCGATGCCTTTGCACTCTTTCAAAAGTTCCGCTTTTTCAATAATCTTGTAACTTCCGTCGTCGCAAATCTTGGCAAAGACGCCCAAATATCTTAAAGTTCTTTTGTCTAACATGCTTTAATTATATCACTCTTTGGATTTGTTATCAATAGTTTTTTTTTGGTGCACTTTTAAATTTGTCAAGAAATTTAAATTTCCCGCCTGTGCTTTTTTCGCCGCCTTCGGTTGGGGTTTTACCTGCTCCTGCGAATTTGGTCTTGCGTCCCGATTGCCAGAAGTAGAAGACTACGCCAATCAACAAGAACGAAGAGATGATAATCAATATCGTGCCCCAAATAACTTGCGCGGAGATTTTGCTTGATGGTTTTGGTGTTTCGACCGTGATTGTGCGGGTAAGGTATGCACGTTGACCGCTTTCGCTTTCGATTTCGAACGTGATGCGATAGTCACCGGATTCGGTAAGTTTAAAGAACCATTCGCGGTTGTCGCGTGTTGCGCTTCCGTCGCGTATCATCTGACCGTTTTTGGTTGCGTAACCCCATTCGTTCATGCCGTCTGCACCGTTTGCGGCGGTGATTGTGCGGTGGTAGTTGACGATGTCGTTAAGGCTGAACGGTTCGAAGTGGATATTTTCGCCGTTGTTTGCGGTGCCTGCGCTTGTGATAAGTGGCATGTTTTTAACACCGCCCGGAAACAATACGCTGACCGTCATTTTGCGTGCAACATACCAAGGTGCATAGTAACCGTCGTCTCCGCGGATTGTAAGGTTACCGCTGTTTGGATGGATGCGAAGGTCGCGCTTGGTGTTGAAGCGGAATTCGCTGTCAAGTTTGTATACATCGCCGAACAAGGCTTCTTCTGCGGATTCGGTAAGCATGATGATTGGAACGGCTGTGTCGCCTACACCAATGCGGAATTCAACTGTGGATTCAACGTCTTTAAAGTTGATTGTGTAGGTTACGGTATAGATGCCGTCCGGAGTTACGGTGCTGTCTTGAAGGCGTTTTGTGTTGTATTTGTGGCTGTCGTATGTAAACCATTGGCTGTTGCCGGTACCGGGGACGGTCGAGGTATTTTCCCAAAAGTATGTCGCTTCGGTAAGGCTGTCGACTTTTTTGAAGCCGTGTTTGCCCGCCGCTCCACCGTTTGCGTTCAATCGAGCAAGCAATGCGGTTTCGGTGTCGGCAACGTATCTCCTGTCTTCCTTTGGTATCGAGACCGAGCCAAGCGGTGAGAACCAATAGTGTGTTGCTTTGCTTGCGCCGTTAAAGGTTATGGCCTTGTCTTTGTCGGCTTTTTTACTGCTGTCAAAGATTGGGTCGCTTGGGTTACGGCTGTGGGTAATTTTGACCGTGCTGTTGCTTGCAATATCGAATTCGCCGTACATAAGGCTTAATTCGTCAGCCCATTGTGCTGTCATATTTGGCAAGAAGATACGTCCAAAGTTGTAGACATCGTGTTCGTTGTTGTTTGCTTCACCGCCCCACAACATACCTTGGTCAAGTTGTTCCAAACTCATGGTTATGTCGCGTGTGCCTGTGTGTACCATTTGTGGCAACAGGTTGAATTCGCTTACCGACACGTTGTTTGGTGTTGCGGTGGTGCCTGCGTTGTAAAGGTTGCTTGCGTTGTCAAGTTCAAGGTAACCCTTTTCTTGGAATACGATACCAAGGTCGTCTTGACCAAGACCGGTTACAGTGATTGTGTGGAACGCGGTGACGATATAGTCTTTTTGGATACCGCCCGCAAGGTCAAAGTCGGCAACAGGCAAGGTGTTAAGGTCGCCGGCACGAAGATTAAGTTCATAAGCCACGGTATAGGTATCTTGGGCAACGAAGATTACGTTGTTACCAACCGCCGCGGGGATTGGGCTTCCGCCAAGTGAACTGAAATCAAGGGCGTAGGTTCCGACGACTTTGCCGTCAAGGTGGTTGTGTGTGCCCGAACCACCTTGAC